>JGI25386J43895_10000282_pt1 | contig 9430 bp, 4 predicted proteins | sample GraSoi013_1_40cm_2_FD_43895 | JGI IMG/M metagenome (IMG submission 43895) | reverse complement strand
AAGTGAATGAGGTCGCGGTCGCCGCGTGTGATACGGGGACAGGAGTACTAGTAGCTGAAAGGGCGAGCATGCATATGAGTGCAACCAGCCCCAGCGGTAGCATGCTTACCAACGTGAACTCTCGCCGAAGTAAGCTATCCCCACATAATAAGTTGCACGACTTAAGATGCAGAGCAAACGATCCCGTGATATCGAAAAATATACAAAAGATGCTCGTTCCCCAAAACGTTTTTCGGGCTCCTATGCAGGGCTCGAAGCCATAATTGACCAAGAATAGGACCAGAGCCGCCGGCAAGGTAAAGGGGGGAGCCGCGGGCAAGATTAGGGGTCGGAGAAGAACGCTCTTGCTCCTNGTGATCGGAATTGCCGCGGCTCTTTCTTCACATCCCTAGCCTATGGTATGGCCTAATTCCGACAGCCAAAATGCGATAAATGGTCTCAGCGTGTACTGCGAGATCACCATTCGCATCTAACACCCTCCCTCACCCGACCACCCGTTCTCACATTTCCTCGTGACCTTCGGAATCAAGAATCCTTCCTCTACAGACGTCAACGCCCACTGGCTTGTGAGTGCTTCCGATCCATCCCAAAACTAATACAACGCAAACGGCGACGCGTCATTCACCATACCCCGAAGAGCTTCGTCACATCCCCAAGTCTCAATTTTCATAGGCGTAGCCAACATTACGGCTCCACCACCAGGCTTCGCTATCACCGCAGAATACAAGCTCTCACTTTTCCGCTTCCAACAAAGCCTTGCGATCAACAACGCGATGGCAACTTGCACCTAAGAAAACGTGTATGCCAGAAAAAATAACACCTATTTGAGGGATCATGACTTGTCCGGATTGGCAGAAGAAAAAGAAGAAGTTGCGTGAGCAGGGGAGGCGGCCTAAAAAAAAAGGCAAAGGTTGATGCCTTTATCCCTCCATCGGCGTTTCCAGAATTCTTTCCACCTCGTCTCGGTTGTCGCATGATAGAAATGATCAGCCGGTGACACCTCAGCAAGTTTGGAATGTACCTCTAGCTTGATTGGTCAACTCTCTTGATTCTCCTACGATAGAGTGTGACTACGACAACCGCTAGTCCTGCGGTTCCGCTGATCATGAGCAATACGGTGGGTGATTCTATTAATGAAGTGCCCGTGGGTTGGTTGGAGGGATTTGAAGGGCGCGATGGGGGTTGAGGGGGCGTACTGGCCGGATTGACCACCAAGGTCTCATTGGGGTTGCCACAAAGGGTTGCCACAAGAAGGTTGTTGAAATCCCCATCATAGGATGTCTCCCACTGGTATGATCCCGGGGCTAGAGGAGTAAACTGCTGTGAGGGGTAGTTTCCGTTCCCATTGAGGATCATGGTGGACGTGAACAACGGAGTTCCCGTGCAAGTCTTGTTCGAAAAGAAGACGGCGAACATTACACTCCCTGTAGGATTGAAGCCACCGACTAATGTCGCTGTATCAATGGCAGACACTGGTGGGAGTCCCAAGGTAATTGATCTAGGATTGACCGATGCCACCATTTCGACTCTGACCTTAGTGACAGTTATCGGAACCGTGGCGATAGACACGTTAACTCCGTTTGTAGCTGCAAAGTAGGCGAAGTAGCTTCCTGGAACGCGATTGGCGCTTGGGGCCCAGCTGAATGTTCCCGTAACTGGCGAAGTTCCGGTAGCTGCTAGGATAGTCGCGCCTAGCGTGGCACAATTGGCGCACGTCAGGAGAAGTGTCTGAGCAGGGGTATTACTGTCTGTGGCGTTTATGAAAAATGAGAGAGTTGCGGCAACACTCACTGTTTGGTTACCTGGAATGATTAGGATCGGAGGGGTGTTGTGTGGCGGTCCGTTTGCCGGATACACGGTGATCTGAATTGTCGCGTGTGAACTATTCTTGCCATCAGAGACTGTAAACGTGATGTTAAGCTGACCTGTTTGTATAGCGGTGGGGGTCCAGCTAAACTCGGCTGTAACTTGGCCAAGACCGTTGGCTGTCGGGAAGCTAGCTCCGATTGGGCAATTGGCGCACGACAGTGTCAGGTTTTGCATAGGAATATCTGGGTCCGAAGCGTTGACCTTGAACGATACAGTCGATCCGGCGACTACAACGTTGCCGGATGGTGCCGTGATGGTCGGAGGAGCGTCGTTTGATATGGGAGGGGTCACTGGCTGAAATCTCAGTAGGCTGCCCCATGTGTCCAGTGCTCCGCAGCATGATCCTTCGCCGGCCTCCCACCAGAGCCAACCCATGGTCTCGGAGCCCATCAGATTGGTGAGATACTGGATGAAATGTAGTGTAGTGCTCGAATAGCTAGCGTCATCTGTTCCGACTGCATCTGGCGGATTGGCGCAGACGTTGTTGCAGCTATAGTAGACGGCCCCGCCTTCCGTGTCCAGTATGGGCAGGTGATATTTGCTGCTTGCCTGGAGCATTCCCTGATTGTAGACGTTAGCCACACACTCAGCTGTACTGTTGCCCCAAGTATTCCCTGCATTTGGGCTGCATATTCCATAGCCGTTGCCTAGCCAGATGTCGTAGAAGAGATATGGGTGGATTGATAGAAAAGTCTCGTTCAAAGGGTCTGTTATCGTTGGATAACAGTTTGCGAGTGACAGCGGGTCGAAACTACAGCCTTCATTGCTTATGGTATTCTCTACTGCGATCCAGTGCGCGTCACCGAGACCTCTCGCTTGAGTAATCCAGGCCTGATATGCTGAGGATAGCACCGAAACCGAACCTGCAGGCTCATTGATCGGCTCCCATACTATTCTGCTGTAGCCCCAGTTGGTTGTTAGAACACTGTTCCAGAAAGACAACCACTGCGTCTGGCAGCTGATGTCCACAAGGTCCGTGTAGCTGTGATAATCAAGAATCACCCACATACCATACTGCTTGGCAGTCTGGATGGTTTGATTGAGCAAATCTGGGTTCCAAGAACCGAGTTCGCCGGAAGAACATGATGTAATGCCCGCACTGAAACCGACCCTCACTCCGTTGTACCCAGACTGGTTTAGCCTTAGCAGCGTGGACCCCATCTGGCCGTTTGAGGCCTCATCGAGAGTAACGCCCCCCCAGCCCTGAATTACCGGTGCCTGACCAGAGACCTGACCGGATACTATCTTGACACTTGAGCTTCCCTGAATGGTTGAAACGATTTGGTTGACCATGGTTGGCCCGGTGTTGTGGCTGTTGGAATGAACGAGTGACGGAAAATGTGGCAGGGCAACCCCGAGCAAAGTCAAGGAGTAGAGGAGAAGGATTCCATTCCTTCGATTCAGGGCAAACATGTCAATCACAATAATCAACAGATCCCATCATCGGGATTTACATGACCTCCTTGTAACTACGGTTGGAGCGAGAATGATTTGAACACTATCCTTCTTTGGCCCGATCTATCAATCCTCTGCCTGGGGTTTGAAGCCCACTAGACCAAAGAACGTATCTTGCCCAAGAGAAAGGAATTTCAAGAGGTTTTTAGTCGCCCCGATTCTAGGAATCTGGTCAGCGCGTTGTCTTTCTAGCTACGTTTGGCAAGAATCCCAGGACTGCACGGAGACAGCCAGCGGTATGCCGAGCAAGATCGATTGTTGTACCAGATCAGTTATAAACGAAACGAGAACATACGCGTGGGCTGGAGCGATGGAGTCGTTAGTTGTATCTCCAACCGCTGAGCCTCGAGGCTCTTCGAATGCCGGGGACGAGTTCTTTTTCCTGAAACTCTTCCTTCGCTATACGATAGATTCGGCCTCGCGGGTAGGAGCGGCCCCCATTGAAACAGAACTCTTCGGAGTCGAGACTCGAGTAGACAGACTCGGTTTCTACTCCAGCCCTGCAATCTCTTCAGTCCTTTAGTCTAACGGTCGTCCCAGACCCCAGCGAATGTGGCACTTCTGTTGAAGAGCGGAGCTCCGGCACGAACACCAGCTCCGCGAAACTCGCACAATCTCGCCACGAATCGGCGAACCCTTCCGGCGAGTCCACGCAGGACTGCAGTGGTAACTGGGCACTTGAACTCGGATACCGGACAAGAAGTTCGGTAGCGCCTATCTCGAAAATAGGTACTATACTAGTTTCTTGCCGAAGAACTCGCTCACACCAAAGAGTCTGGTTCTGCGTCGGCAATCCGAGCAGGCCGTTCGGCTCGGGCCTCCGTGAACGTGGCGCCCGAGGTCGTGAAAGAGAGTTGACAACGAAAACAAGAATCATAGCATTAGGTCCGCATCCGCAGCATCACGCTGTCACTCTGGAGAATAACGACTACTACGTCTCACGTTGCCGCCAGACGCAGCTCGGGAAAAGTTATGGAGGATGGCAATATTGAGAGTTCACTTACTAGCGACTATTCTGATCGTCGGGATGATCGCGTCCTCAGTTCTCGCCATTCCGCAGGCCCGTGCAGCGTCCGGGACCAACTTCAACAATGTGGTTATTGTTGCTATGGAGAATCAGAATTATGCTTCAGTAATGGGCACTGGGACGGGAAGTTCCAGTGCTCCATTTATCTCAAGCCTGTTAGCCCAGTCATCGACCATCCCCAACTATCATGGCTACGGCGCCGCCGGGAGGAGCATCAATGGATGCTCTGCCGGATGCTATACGGCGCTCATCTCAGGCTCTGACCAGGGAATATCGGATGGATACTCATGCTGCATAAACCAGCCGACTCTCATGGACAGAATGTCAACAGCGGGGCTGACGTGGCAAGCCTATTGTGAAAGTGGATGTCCAAGAGGCAATGACCACTTTCCATTCACAGGATTTACAGGCACTTCCGGTAGTCCAAACATATTCACCAGCAGCAGTGTTTCAACAGCNAACTTTGTTGCGGCGGCCAATTCTGCGACTCCTCCTAACATTCTCTGGTTCACTCCAACCGACAGCCACAACATGCATGATAACAGTATACAGACCGGAGATACCTATCTCCACAACTTTCTTGTCGGTTCGACAGGAAGTCTAGCGAGTCCTGCTAGTGGCTCACTTCTCGCCAGTAACCTCTTCCAGCCAGGTCACCGAACAATGTTACTTCTCTGGTGGGACGAGTACGACCCAGCACCAATCCTATTCTATGGATCGATGGTCAAACAGGTGTTCATCTCATCCAGCAACCTCTACGATGAATATTCAGTTCTGCATTTGCTAGAAAACAACTGGGCACTTCCCACGCTAACCACGAACGATGCTGCCGCTCTAGCGATGTCGGAGATCTATGGAACCTCGACACCGCCACCTCTAGCAACAAGTTTCACAGTCTCGCCTTCAACTCCAATTGTGAATCTGCCGGTCACGTTTACCGCAACAACAACTGGCGGAAAGTCACCTTACACTATCAGCTGGAACTTTGGCGATGGATCAACTGGAACCGGAGCTTCCGTAACTCACATTTTCTCCGCCCTTCAATCCTACATGGTCACCGAAACAGCCACCGACTCATCATCGCCGTCACAGACAGCAACGAGCACCAAAACAGTAACGATCGGAAATCCACCGCCCCTCTCAACCAGTCTTACATTCCTTCCCTCGAGCCCGGTCGTTAACTCAGCCGTAACCTTCACATCTACAACAACCGGGGGAACCGCGCCCTACGCGACAAGCTGGAACTTTGGCGACGGAACAACGGGCACAGGCCCCACGGTTACCCATAGCTACACGGCAGCTCAATCGTTCACAGTAACTGAGACCGCGACAGACTCATCCACACCAGCACAAACAGCGACGAGCTCCAAGACAGTCCCGGTAGTCACGTCACTGCCGTTGTCGACGAGCTCTACCTTTCTTCCGACAAACCCCACCGTCAACTCTCCCGTATCGTTCACCGCGGTGACGACAGGTGGAGCAGTACCCTATACGGTTAGTTGGAATTTTGGCGATGGCGCAACGGCGACGGGCGCGTCGGCGACCCATACGTATGCTACCGCGCAATCGTTCACGGTCACTGAAATGGCCACGGATTCATCTTCACCACAGCAGACAGCGACTGCCAGTCACGCGGTAGTCGTATCGTCATCATCCACGGGGAACTTCGACAATACCTGGTTCATCAACAACTGTCCCGGTGGGACCGAGACCATCTCTAACGGAGTATTGCAAACGCGGCAATCTACGCCCGGGGGCGGTTCGAACAACTATGGCTACTGTACCGCCCAACGGGGAACGTTTCCGTGGCACTCGACGGTCGGTACCGCGCTTCCGCCCGGAATAACGACTGTTAGAGTATCATTCAACTTTCTGAGCAGAAGTCTTCTCTCTGGATCTAGATACCATCTCTACGTTGCGCTCTACTATCAGATTCCCTCGTCGACATCTGGCGGCACAACCTACTCCTGGCTGGACACTCAATCCCGTATCGAGAACATTGGTGGCATAGACAGCCCAATCGGCAGCACAGCGACGTACGACCCGGGAGACTCTTTCGGCTGGGACATTGTCACGTTACAAATCGATCCGGGTCAGTCGGGAATAATCACCGCTGACGTTACCCAACTGTGTCAGGGAGACCTCGCCGCGTGGGGACTTCCAGCGAACACCCAATGCACTCTACTAGGTATTGAGATCGGGACCGAGGGTTACCTGCTCAATTCGGTGAACGTCGACTGGTACAACGTGAATCTCAACATTGGCTCAGTTCCTCTGTCAACAGCCTTCACGGTTTCACCAAATAGTCCACTAATCAATACGCCTGTAACTTTCACTGCTGCGACAGTAGGGGGAACGGCACCTTACACCATCAACTGGAATTTCGGCGATGGCTCGACTGGAACAGGCACTTCCATAACACACATCTATTCGAGCGCTCAATCCTACACAGTAACCGAGACCGCGACGGACTCGTCTTCGCCTACGCAGACCGCAACAAGCTCCAAAACAGTAACGATCTCACCGCCACCCCCACCCTCGACCAGCTTCACATTCCAGCCCTCAAGCCCAATCGTAAACACCCCAGTAACATTCACTGCTACTACAGCCGGAGGAACAGCGCCATACTCCATTGCCTGGAATTTTGGTGACGGTTCATCCGGAACAGGAGCCTCGATCGTTCACACTTTCACCAGCGTCCAATCCTTCACGGTAACTGAGACGGCAACCGACTCGTCCTCACCCTCCCGAAGCGCGACAAGCTCTAAAGTGGTGATCGTTCAGCCCATCCCATCATTGTCAACTAGCTTCACTTTCCTCTCAACCACACCTCTAGTCAACACGCCCGTCACCTTCACCGCATTGACAATCGGCGGAACACTGCCCTACTCTGTTACCTGGAGCTTCGGCGACGGGACAACGGGCACGGGAGCCGCAATGACTCATAGCTACACAACCGCTGGAACGTTCACGGTGACAGAAACCGCGACAGACTCGTCCCCTACAGCGAAGACCGCGACCAGCTCTCAGTCTATAACCGTCTACGTAACCCTCCCACTTTCTATCTCAACCTTCCAAGGTTCATCGTATTCGCCTCAAGTTGGCCAAGCGGTAACGTTCACCGCCTTGGCGACAGGCGGAATATCGCCGTACACTTACACCATAGCGTTCGGCGACGGTGCGAGTGGAACCGGAAGCAGTTCAACTCACGCTTACTCTGTGGCGGGATCCTATACTGCCACCCTAACAGTCACGGATTCGGCTTCACCGCAAGTAATCGTCTCAGCAAGCATAACAGTCAACGTGCTGGCAAACGCACCCACGCTGACCATTCCAGGAAACCAGACTGTCATCGTTGAAACCTGGATCAACTTTACAGTAAGAGCCGCATCTGTGAACACTGGTGGCAGCATCGCGCTTTCGGCAACTGGGCTACCGGCTGGCTCATCATTCGATCAGGCAACCGGTATGTTTTCTTGGAAACCCAGCGTCAGCCAGACCGGGTCTTACGTCGTCGTCTTCACCACCACGGACAGCAGTGATCCCTCCACGCCCACCAGCAAACCTATGGAGATTCAAGTAAACCAAGCCGCCCCGGGAGGGTCTAATGGAGGAAACGGGGGCTCAGGTGGAAGCTCGAACGGGGGATGCCTGTTATGCGGAGTCTTCCCAACGATCTCGACCAGCCTCGGCCTCCTCCTAATCGGGGGACTCCTAGGCATAGTTGCGTCGCTTGCTCTCCTAACAATCAAGGCCCGTGCAAGCTTGGAGCAAACTAAGAGAAGAATGAACCGGCTCACGAGGGAAGAATAGGCCGATCATCACGGGACCGGCTTTCAGGTTTTTTCCCTGTAACTTTTCTAAACATTCTTTTTCACATCGACCCCCGGGGGTGGTCGGTTTTTCGCGCCGCGCCTTCGTGAAGCCGATGCGGGCTCGCCTTGTTCTCTATGGTACGAGCCAATCCGCTAGCTGAGTCAGATCCCTGACTTCTCTGACGATCCTGCCTTTCAGCCGTCTTCCTTCAGGGCTATTCTTCCTGTTAACCCATGCAGTTCTGATCCCGAGCTGTAAGCTTGGTTCGATGTCGTGGTAGAGGCTTGCTGCGACGTGAAGCCATCCTCTATCAGCTCCGATAATCCTCCGCGCTTCCTCAAAATGCTCGGTCCCGGGCTTGTAGGACCTCACACGCTCAGCAGTCACGACGAGATCGAAAGGAACCGTGAAATGCTTCAAGGTCCCCGCGAGAAGATCACCATCAACATTCGACAATATCCCCAGCGTGTACTCAGTCGCAAGCCTTTCTAGAGCAGGATTCGTCTCGGGGAAAGGACTCCAGCTGGGCAACTGCTCCGCAAGAACACTTGACAGTTTTTCCGGAATATTCTTTCCGAATCTCTTTGCCGCCGCTGATGCGGCCAGCGCTAGAACTTCGCGGTATTTCCGATAAGGCATCTCGCCCTCAATTCTCTTTTCTTCCTCCTCGTACAGCTCGAACAATTCACCCTCTTGGGTTTGGCTCAGACCCGTCCCTTCAAGGGCACTCCTGAAGGCGCGACGGATTCCGGTTTCCCAGTCGATCAGGGTCCCATAACAATCGAAGGTCACAAATTCAAACTCTAGGGGCTCTTCCAATCATGGATTCCTCTTTGAATGCTCCGAATCGATTTCGCATGGTGAGCGATTCTAAAGCTAGATGGTCTACTCCCTTGTAGTTCGGGCTAAGGGACAAAAAAGAGGTAGCGAAATCGCCCATTATCAGCCCTTATCTCAAATCTGAAAGCCCTTCCCTAGACTGCCCGAAAAATCGTGCTTAGCAGGGCGACGAAACCCCGATGAATCGCCATGCCATCTAAGCTCAGACCAAGCCCTGAGTCCCGAGACTCGCCCAGAATACTCGCCAGCGAGAGACCTCCGGGGGAGGGGGGCCCTTAGCAAACGCTTCTCGCGACGCAGGAGCGGTCTCCCCGGACCCTTGTGAAAGTAAGTTTTCAGTTCTCGCGACTCACGAGTGGTTTCTAAGACCTTGTGGAAATTTCATGTCGGTCTGTTCTTGTGTGGTTTTTGGAGCCTCGGGCG
>JGI25386J43895_10000278_pt1 | contig 9453 bp, 10 predicted proteins | sample GraSoi013_1_40cm_2_FD_43895 | JGI IMG/M metagenome (IMG submission 43895) | reverse complement strand
AACCGGCGGATCGTCGTGGGCACCCTGCTGATCGTGAGCGGCGTCTACCTGCTCACCGCGCTGCGCTGAGCGCGCTACGGATGGACGGTGGCGGAGAACGGGCCGCCGATCGGCTCGGCGCACCGCGCGCGGCCCGCCGTATAGGCGACGGCGCCGGTGACGAGCGTGAAGACGAAGCTGCCACCGAGGCGCTCGAACGCGTACACCCGGTGCTGCGTCGGCGGATCGACGAACCCCCTCGGCGCGCATCGCCACCAGCGCGACGACACCGAGCGCGGGATGTCGGCGATGCGCTTCGCGTCGTAGAGGTCCTCGAGCCGCCACGCTCGCACGAGCCGCCCCGATGGATCGTAGATCGCGACGACGGCGCCGTAGCCGGCGTTGTGCCAGTTGTCGAACGTGATCAGGTGGCCCGTGTTGCTGACGAGCGCCTCGACGGGCGCCACCGGGTTCGCGAGGGCGACATCGGCGACGAGCCGGTACGAGCGATCGCCCTGCCGGACGTAGAACTCGCCGCGCGCGGGCGCGCCTTTCGGGGCGCCGGCGAAGCCGACGGTCTCGCCGACCGACGTGCCGGGCACCAGGCGCACGAAGCGCCCGCCGTCCTCGGAGAAGACGCTGACGGTCCGCGGTCCCGGCCAGTCGTCGGCGAACACCGCGGTGGCGCCGAGCGCGAGCGTGACGACGAGGGCGGCCGGCCGGCGGCGCACCGGTGTCAGCGACCCGGCTCGATGAGCCGGTCGACGACGTCCTTCGCCGTGGTCAGATCGACGCCGGCCTCGCGCTCGTAGTGCCGGATGGCGGCGATCTTCTGCCCCTGCTTGACGAGGTCGAGGACCTGTTGCTTGAGCGCGGGCGGCATGCCGGTGATGAGCGCCTGCACCCGCTGGGCCTGCGCGGCGGCGACCCGCGGCGCGGCGGCGCGAGCCGCGTCGATCTGCGCCCGTGTTCCGGGCTTCGGGCAGAACGCGGTGACGTACCATCGCCCTGCGTCGCGTACGGTCTGCACGATCAGCGTCGTGCTCGCGTTCGGCCGCGCCTCGTAGGTGATGTGGAGCAGGTGGCTCGGCCGCACAGGGTAACCGACCCGGTCGGAGAACATCGGCGGTCCGGCGGGCGCCTCCTCCATTCGCCACGTGAACGTCGGCGGTACGGGCCCCTTGGCGCCCAGCCGCGGATCGAAGAACGACATCGCCGCCTTGTACTCGCTCGGGCAGACCAGCGACGTCGGATGCAAGAGCGCCGCCGCGCGCGCGGTCTCCGGCGTGTTGATCGCGTCGACCACGCGCTTCACGAATCCGGCCTCCGCGGCGTCGTGGGTGGACGCGGCCGCGACGCGCGAAGCGAGAAGCACCAGCACGAGCGCGACGAATCTGCTCATACGAGCAGCCTAGCATTTCCGGCGCGGCGCGCGGCGACACGGCGACGGCACGCGCGCGAGCGCCCACACCGCGAGCTCCGCGAGAGTCGGCTCCGGCCCCGTCACCCGCGCAGGGTCGCGCGGATCTGGGCGAGGTGATTCAGGTCGTGCTCGGCCCAGTGCTCGAGCATCTGCGGCACGCGGATGCGGCCGTACTCGGGATGGCGCCCGGCGGCGGCGCGCTGGGCGGGCGACAGCCGCCGGACCTGCTCGAGGTTCGCCGCGCGCAGCGCCGTGTACGCGACGAGCAGCGTCCGCGCGTCGGCGCGATGGTGGCGCAGACCGTCCGTCCACTTCTCCTGGTCCCAGGCGACGATCGCTCCGCCCGGCTCGGCGGCGAGCGTGCGGATACGGAAGGCCAGCGTGACCTCGGCGTCGAGCAGATGGCCGAGGACTGGATGGCCGACCATTCGCCACGGCCAGGGCGGCGCGTCAGGCGCAGCCGCGAGGCCCGGCCCAGCGCGCGGCGGATGGCGCGCGGCGCCGCCGCCAGCGCGGTCAGCGTGTTGCGACGACCGAGGCGATGGTGCAACGTGCGGCACATCGGGCAGGCCATCTCGGGGTCCTCCTCCTCGTTGATGACATACAATATTGTCCTGTGACGTACGACATCGCGATCATCGGCGGCGGGATCGTGGGACTGGCGACGGCCCGCGCGATCCTCGACCGCGCGCCCCGCGCGTGCCTCGTCGTGCTCGAGAAAGAGATCGACATCGCGCACCACCAGACCGGTCACAACAGCGGGGTCATCCACTCCGGCATCTACTACAAGCCCGGCTCCTACAAGGCGCGACTCTGCGTCGAGGGCGCACGCCTGTTGAAGGCGTACTGCGAGAAGAACGAGATCGAGGTCGAGACGTGTGGCAAGGTGATCGTCGCCACCTCGCGGGAGGAGCTGCCGCGGCTCACGACGCTCTACGAGCGCGGCGTCGCCAACGGCGTGCCCGGCGTGGCCATGATCGACGCCGGACGGCTCAAGGAGATCGAGCCGCACGCGAGCGCGGTGGCGGGAATCCACTCGCCGCAGACCGCGATCGTGGACTACCGCCGCGTCGCGGAGACGCTCGCCCGCGAGCTGGTGGCGTCCGGCGTGACCATCGAGCGCAACTTCCGCGTGACGTCGATCGCGCGGCTGCGCGGCACGCTGCGCCTGGCCACCGACGACGACCACGCCGTCACCGCCACGCACCTCGTGAACTGCGCGGGGCTGCAGTCCGACATGGTCGCGCGCCTGGCCGAGGCCCCGGTCGACGTGCAGATCGTGCCCTTCCGCGGCGAGTACTACATGCTGCGCCCGGAGCGGCAGTATCTGGTCAACGGCCTGATCTACCCGGTGCCTGACCCGGAATTCCCGTTCCTCGGCGTGCACTTCACGCGACGGTCCACGGCGACGTCGAGGCCGGCCCCAACGCCGTGCTCGCATTCGCGCGCGAGGGCTACACGTGGCGCCGCGTGAGACCGGGCGAGCTGCTCGACACGCTCCGCTTCCCCGGCTTCCGCGCCATGGCGAAGAAATACTGGAAGACCGGCGCCTACGAGATGTACCGCTCGCTCTCCAAGCGCGCGTTCGTGAAAGCGCTCCAGCGCCTCGTGCCCGCGCTGCGTCCCGAGGACATCCGCCCCGGCGGCGCCGGCGTACGGGCGCAGGCGGTGACGGCGGAGGGCACGCTCGTGGATGATTTCCGGATCGTGCAGACCGCCGACGCCGTCCACGTCCTCAACGCGCCCTCGCCGGCGGCGACCGCGTCGCTCGCGATCGGCCGTCACATCGCGACGATCGCGGCTCAGACGTTCGGGCTCTCGGCCTGAGCCGCGACAAAAGGTCCGTCCAAGGCGAAAAACGCCTCTATTGACAGGGGTTTGGCCGATCAGGTAGAGTGGCGCGGCCATGATCACCGTGCCCGCGCGTCGCGTCAAACAATTCGGAGTCGAGTTCTATCAGGCCGGCCTCTCCGCGAAGGACATCGATCGCCTCGTGAAGTTCGAGGTGCTCGGCTATTCGGGCGTCGAGGCGAACGAGGAGGCGAAGGCCAAGGCGCGCAAGAGCGCCGCGGCGCGCTCCCGCGTCAACTGGGACATGCTCGAGAAGCGCATCAGCGAGAGCGAGAACGCCTACCAGCGGCCGATCATCCGCCGCAAGATCGACGAGCTGGCCGCGTACTATCGCGAGTGCAAGGACGCGGCGACGCTGCCCGCGATTCCCGGCGCCGTCATCATCACCTCGGAGAAGCGTTTCACGTTCACGCCGATCGCCGGGCACCACGATCTCGGGCTGCTGCAGATCCCCGAGGAGCACGGCGTGCTGCGCGTGCTCGACGGCCAGCACCGGCTCCTCGCGTTGCACTCGCTCAGCCAGACGGGCGACGCGATGGGCATCGAGGTGCCCGCGGTGCTCTTCGACTCGCTCGACGCGCGGCAGATCGTCGAGCTGTTCGTCACCATCAACGCCAAGCACACGCGGCTGAACCCGTCGCACATCATCAGCCTGGCCGGGCGCAAGCTCTACCCGGACCCGAACCAGGCGCTCGCGCACGACATCATCCGGTCGCTCAACGAGGACGACACCTCGCCGCTGCACGGCGAGATCAAGATGCTGGGCACCGGCCGCGGGCGCGTGAGCCAGGCGCCGCTGGCGGAGGAGATCGTGGACCTGCTCGAGACGGTGGAGAAGCTGGGCGGCGGCGCGCGCATCCAGGAGCTGCGCCAGCACGCCAAGCGCTTCTTCCTCAACTACATCAAGGCGCTGTCCACGACCTTCCCNTCCGCGTGGGCCGGCCGCAAGTACTCNATCAAGACGGGCGCCGCGNTGCGCGCGTTCATCCGCGCCGCCCCCGACGTGATGGCGCGCGCCAAGGAGCTCAAGCGCGAGCCCTTCGACCTCACCGGCATCCGCGAGGCCATCAAGCCGTGGGGCGAGCGGCTGCGCGACCGGCGGTTCGAGACCGAGGGNGAGTGGAAGCTGAAGCTCGCGGGCGGCACGCGCGGCACGGTGGAAGTCCTCACGCGCGAGCTGCGGGACGCCCTGCGCTAGGCGCGCGGCGCCGCGCTCGTCATTCGGTCCAGCCGAAGTTCACCTCGAGGATCTCGAAGGTCTTCTGGCTGCCGGGCAGCTGCGCGGTGACGCTGTTGCCCACGCGCTTGCCGATCAGCGTGCGCGCGAGCGGCGAGAGGATCGAGATGCGGCCCTTCGCGGGGTCGGCCTCGTCGGAGCCGACGATCCAGTAGCGGACCTCCTTGCCCGCCTCGTCCTCGAGCCGCACGGTGGAGGCGAAGGTCACGCGGTCGCCGCCCTTCGGCGCCTCGATGACCTCGGCGCCGTTCACCTTGCCCTCCAGCTCGTTGATGCGCCCCTCGACGAACGACTGCTTCTCGCGCGCGGCGTGGTACTCGGCGTTCTCCGAGAGGTCGCCGTGCGCGCGCGCCTCGGCGATCGCCTTGATGATCGTCGGGCGCTCGACGCGCTTGAGGCGGTCGAGCTCGTCCCGCAGGCGCTCGAAGCCCGTCCGCGTCATCGGCGTGCGCTGCATCGACATGGCGTCACCTTAGCACGGCGTCAGGAGCGCTTCGGCGCCGCCAGGACCTCCACCTTCGCGGCGGCGCGCGCGTGGCTGACCCACGCCTCCCACGCCTGGCTCTGCTTCTGCGTGAGGACCTCGCGCGAGAGCCGGTCGCGCTCGGCCGCGAGGTCGGCCATGTTCGGCGCGATGCGCTCGAGCACCTTCAGCACGTAGTAGCCCTGGGGCGACTTCACGGGCCCGGCCACGGTCCCCGCCGGCGACTGCAGCGCGGCGAGCTGGACGTCGCCCGGCAGCCGCTCCGCCGGCTTCGTCCGCGAAAAACGCGCCGTCTCGCCCGTCTGCGCGCCCGCGATCNTGGCGGCGGCCGCCAGATCCTTCGTGCCGGTCTCCGCGACCACCTTGTGGGCGCGCTCGAGCGCGACCGCCTCGGCCTTCTGCCGCTTCACCGCGCCCGCCACCTTGTCGCGGATCTCGGTGAGCGGCGGCACCCCGGCCGGGATCGCCTCGGTCGACTTCAGCACCACCCAACCCGCCGGCGTCTTCACGGGCGACGAGACGCCGCCGATGGCCAGCGCGAACACCGCCTCCTCCAGTGGATCGGTTCCGCCGAGCATCGGGAGGCGCTCCATCCTGGACATCGTCGTCTCGATCGGCGTCAGCCCGAGCCGCCTGGCCTCGGCCACGAAGTCCTTCGCGGCCGAAAGCGCCGGCCGAACCTCGTCGGCCTTCGCGCGCGCGGCCTTGTCCGCGGCCTCGGCGGCGAGCCGGTCGCGGATCTGGGCGGCCACCTCCTTCAGCGGCTTCTTCCCCGCGGCGCGGCTCTCGAACACCTTGATCGCGTGAAAGCCGAACGGGCTGCGCACGGGCTCGGGCGAGATCTCGCCGCGGCGCAGCGTGAAGGCGACGGCCTCGAAGGCCGGCACCATCTCGCCCTTGGAGATCCAGCCGAGGTCGCCGCCCTTGGACTTGCTGCCCGGGTCCTCGGAGATCTCGGCGGCGAGCCTCGCGAAGTCCTCGCCGGCTTTCGCGCGGCGGATCACGTCGGCGACCTTCGTGCGCGCGTTGTCCTCGGCCTCGCTGCCGCCCGTCTGCGGCACGGGCACCAGCACGTGCGCGGCGTGCACCTGCTGCGGCGTCTCGAACTCCTTCGCATGGTCCGTGTAGTACTTCTCGACCTCCGCGTCGGGAAGCTGGGGGCGGAAGTCCTTCGGCGCCAGCGTCACGTACTGCACGCGGCGGCGCTCGGGCAACTGGAACTCCGCCGGGTGCGCCTTGAGGTACTCGGCCACCTCCTCGTCGGAGACGGTGGCGGCGGCGACGAGCGGCGCCGTCTCCACCAGCGCCCAGGCCGCGCGCACCTCCTCGCGGCGCAGCGCGAACGCGCGCTCCAGCTCCGCGTCGGAGACCTTGATCCCCGCCTTGACGGTGGTCTCCACCTTCATGCGCGTGAGCTCGCGGCGCACGTCGTTCTCGAAGGCGGACGCGCTCATGCCACGGCGGCGCAGGAAGTCCTGGTAGCGCGCCAGCGAAAAGCGGCCGTTCTCGGCGAAGGCCGGCACGGCCTGGATCTGCGCGTTCAGCTCCTCGTCGCTCACCTCCAGGCCCTCGGCGCGCGCGCGCTGCACGACGACCGCCTCCTGCACGAGGTCGTTCACCGCCTGCTGCGGCAGCCCGAGCTGCTCGGCGAGCGTCGGCGAGAACCGATCGCGGTACACGCGCGAGTAGGCGTCGAGATAGGCCTGGTAGCGCCGCTGGTAGCGCTCGACCGGGATCGCCTCGCCGTTCACCGTCGCCACCACGTCGCCGCGGTTCCTCGCCCCCCCGGACATCGAGCCGACGTACACCGACGTCAGCACGAAGGCGGCGATGACGACGAGCAGGCCGACCTGGAGGACCCTGCGATAGCGACGCATGACCGTGATCATCGGAGCTCCTCGACGCTCGGCGGGCTACTCGTCGCGGTCGGATGCGGCGAGGCGGGGCGCAGGGGCGCCCTCCTCGGGCACCACGCGGCGCGCCACCGTGATGAATCCCGTGTGGGCCACCATGCGGTGGAACGGCCGCACGGACGTGCCCTCGATGTTCCAGGGACGGTAGAGGGTCTCGAACGTCTCGACGAGCGCCCACTCGCGCTCGCGGTTGAGCGCCTCGGCGATCTGGTGCGACTGGATGATCGTCGGCACGTAGGAGAGGAAGATCCCGCCGGGGCGCAGCACGCGCGCCACCGCCTGCGTGAGCCGCCACGGCTCGGGCAGGTCGAGCACCACGCGGTCCACGGGCTCCTCGTCGCCGACGCCTTCCTCGACGGGACCGAGACGCATGGTGAGGTTCGTCACCTCGCCGCAGCGCATGTGGATGTTGGCGAGCGCGCGACGCGCGAACTCCTCGCGCTGCTCGAAGGTGATCACGCGGCCCTCGGGCCCGACCGCGCGAAGCAGCGCCAGCGTGAGCGCGCCCGAGCCCGTGCCCGCCTCGAGCACGCGGCAGCCCGGGTGCACGTCGGCCCAGAAGAGGATCATCGCGAGGTCCTTGGGATAGATCACCTGCGCGCCGCGCGGCATGTCGAGCACGAATTCCGCCAGCGTCGGACGCAGCGCGAGGTAGCGCAGGCCCATCGAGGAGCGTACCCACGAGCCCTCGGGCTGGCCGATGATCGCGTCGTGCGAGATCCAGCCGCGGTCGGAGTGAAACGTCTCCGACTTCCTCATGAACAGGAGGTGGCGCTTGCCGCGCTGATCGATGAGCAGCACCTGCTCACCGTCCTGGAGCGGAAGGGGCTCTTTCACCGATCTCGGGGCGCGGGCAGGAAGTGCGCGGCGACGAAGCTGGCCAGCGGGATCAGGGCGCTGACGGTGAGCGCCGCGGGCAGCCCGTGACGGTCGGCCACCCAGCCGAGCGCGGCCACGCCGAGGCCGCCCGTGCCGAAGGCGAAACCCACGATGAGCCCGGAGGCCATGCCCGTGTGGCGCGGCAGATAGGCCTGCGCGAGGACGACGGACAACGAGAAGCTCGCCGTGAGGACGGCGCCGAACACCGCGAGCATCACGATCGCCAGCGTGCCGCGCGTCGCGAGGAAGAGGAGGCCGAAGGGCACGGCCGCGAGCAGGCCCCACTTCATCAACGCGCGCGGGCCCCAGCGATCGGCGAGCGGAGATACCAGCACCGTGCCGAGGGCGCCGGCGCCGAGGAAGACGAAGAGCAGCGTGCCCACGATACGCGGGTCCCCCTCGAGATAGTCCACGTAGTAAAAGGGCATGAATGTCGTGAACCCGAGGCTCGCGGACGCGCGGATCATGACCACGAGGATGAGCAGGGCCATGGCCGCGGGCATGTTCTCGCCGCGTCCCGTCGCCTTCGTGGCCCGCGCCGCCGTCGTGGCGGTCGTGANCGACGGNAGNGCCGCGAGCAGCACGGCGCCGACGAGCAGCGGGGGCAGGGCCAGNGCCAGCGTGCCCTGGAGGGCCCACGTGGTCACGAGGAACGTGGCGACCAGCGGGCCGAGCGCGATGCCCACGTTGCCCCCGAGCGAGAAGTACGACAGCGCCGTGGCCTTGCGGTCGCCCGCGACGCCCGTCGCGGTGCGATAGCCCTCGGGGTGCCAGGCGGCGACCCCGAGCCCCATCACGACGACGAGCAGCACGAGACTCGTGTAACCGGGCGCGAGCCCGGTGAGCGCCATGCCCGCGCCGGCCACGACGACCGACGTCGGCAGGATCCAGCGCCGCATCGTCTGGTCGGCGAGGTAGCCGAAGAGCGGCTGGAGGAGCGACGCGGTGAGGTTCGTGGCCAGCACGATCGTCGCCACCTCGGCGTACGAGAGCCCGTGCGCGCTCTTGAGNAACGGCAGCACCGCGGGCANCGAGCCCTGCGTGAGATCGACGGCGAAGTGGCCGAGAGCGAGGAGCCCGATCAGTTTCGCGTGCGGCCGGACGCGCTCGACNATGGTCGGGAANGGAACCGCGGCCGCTGTCGCAAGGGCCGCGGGCTTCGAATCAGCCATGACCCACCAATGGTACACTAACGCCGCGACGGAGACATCACGCCCGATGAAAATCCGCGCCCTCGGTCACGTCTCACTCTTCGTTCGCGATCTCGACGCGACGCGACGCTTCTATCGCGACCTGCTCGGCCTCGCGGAAACCGGCACCGGCAAGGACGGCCGCATCGTCTTCTTCTCCGCGGGCGCGCGCCATCACGATCTGTCGTGCGAGCTCGCGCGCGCTCCGGGTCCGGGACCGCAGCCCAAGGGCGTGCCCGGGCTCTACCACGTCGCNTTCGAGGTGGGCGAGACGTCCGACGACCTCTCCGCCGCGCGGCGCGACGTGGTGGCCCGCGGGCTCGAGCCNTTCGGCGAGTACGCGAACGGCTTCTGTGTTCGAGATCCCGACGGCCACGAGGTCGAGCTCTACGTCGAGCCCGTGCGCACCCGGAGCGCGGTCAGCGAGAGACGGTGAGGCCCTCGCCGCCGTAGTGGTCGGCGTCCACCCACGGCGGGTCCTCGACGAACCGCGAGGC
>JGI25386J43895_10000273_pt1 | contig 9516 bp, 9 predicted proteins | sample GraSoi013_1_40cm_2_FD_43895 | JGI IMG/M metagenome (IMG submission 43895) | reverse complement strand
GTGAGCACCATGATGCCGTACGCCGTGCCGAGGAACGCGCCGAGCCCACCGACGAAGGCGAGCGTGAGCGCGAGCCCCGCGGCGACGAGGGTCGCGACGGACGTGAGCGCGAGCGCCGAGAAGCGCTTGAGCAGCAGCGCCGGCCACGCGCGCTCGCTCCGCCCGAGCCCCGTCACGACGAGATGCGCGAGGCCGCCGATCCACGCCGCCGCCCCGACCTGGTGGAGACCATCGAGCGCCAGCAGAAGACCGCGCGACCCGAGCCGCGCCGCCGCGTGACTCGTCCACGACGCGCTCGCGGCGAGCGCCAGCGCCACCCCGAGCAGTGCGAGCCAGCCACGCCCGGTGCCCGCCGCGCGGCGGAGGCGGAGAGCGCCCACGATGAGCCCGACGCTGGCGAGGACGCGGACGGCGGCCGCCCGGACGTAGCTCGTGGCGAGGAGGTCACGAACCGGCCAGCCGTCATCGCGGGCCAGCGAGCCCAGGCCGACGGCGAGTGAGAAGAGCTGCGCCATGCTCACGACCGCCGCGCCCGCCGCGGTGAATGCGAGGCTCCGGCCGAGCAGCGGCAGGAGCTGCGGCCGCGCGCGCACCGCGGGCCGCAGGACCAGCAGCGCGAACAGGACGCCGCCGACGGCCACCGCCTGGCCGCACAGCGCCAGGCCGCGGAGCACGACGTCGACGAGGCCGGCCACGACGCCTCAGGCCTGGCGGCGCGCGGCGCCGGCCCACAACAGGAGCAGCAGGAAGATCGGCGTGCCGATGGAGGCGAGGACCAGGAAGACGTCGGCCCGGCCGACGGCCGACAGCACGACCACCAGGTAGATGAAGTCCCGGTGGGCAAAGGCCTCGGTGAGGCGATCCGTCATCGAAGCGCCGACGCCCGGCACGACGTCGAGCATGGTCCGGCGGAAGACGCACGCCGCGGACCCGAGCCCGCTCGCGATCGTCACGGCGCCGAGGGCGAGCGGCCACACCGCCCCGGTGGCGAGCGTCCACCCGACGGCGATGCACCCGAACACCGCAGCGTGCACGAGGTTGTCGCCCCAGAAGTCGAGGATGGCACCGCGGCGCGACTCGACGAGCTTGAGTCGCGCCAGCTCGCCGTCGCAGCCGTCGAGGATCGAGTGGGCCAGGAAGAGGAGCGCCCCGGCGAGCTGGTACGCCGGCAACGCCGACAGGAAGAACGCGCCCCCCACGAGCCCGACGGCGACGCTCACCAGCGTCATCGCGTCGGGCGTGATGCGCGTGGTGACGAGCCGCCGTGTCAGCGCGAGCGAGATTCGCCGCTCGAAATGCCGCGACATGAAGCCCTCGCGCTGCTTGATGAGCCCACGCAGGAGCCAGGCTTCCGCGCGCCGCACGTCGCCGCGGGCCGTCAAGGTGAACCGGCCCGTCAGCTCGAAGGTGCCCGCGAGCTGCGTCCGGGCGCCGCGGAGCTCGGCGAGCAACTCGCCAGCGCCCCGGCAGCGGGACGCGGCCGCGAGGATGCCGGCCGCGTCCGCGGTCTCGATCACCGCGGTCAGCGACGGATCGACGTAGATCGCCTCCCGGTCGAGCTCCGCCTCGAGCAGCGACCGGAGCCAGCGCGGCTGGGGGACGATGTTCGCCGGCACGATCACGATGCGACGCGACGCGCGCGGCGTGTCCGGCTCGTCGGCGGTGAGCGTGGCCGCGCGCGTGCCCGCGATCAGGTCCTCGGCGCCGGCGAGCGCCTTGTGCACACGGATGTCCACAAAGCCCGCGCGCGCGCCCGCCAGGACGATCCTTCGCAGCAGGGGCAGGCCGGCCACGACCGTCCCCGGCGGGACGCGCTCGGCCACGCCCGGCTCGGGAGGAATGACGAGGAGCAGCCCGTTCGTCAGCCCGACACCTCGCTGAGCGCGACGCCGCGGCCGCCCGCGAGGCTCGACGCGCGCGCCGAGCTCTCCAGCGCGACGCAGAGCGACGCCTCGTCGAGGTTGGCGCCGCGCGGCGCCTGCCCGGCGACCTCGGCGAGGAACTGGTCCGCCACCGCGTCGAACCAGTCCGGATGGTACCCGCCGCCGGACAACGCCGGCGGGCAGAGCCAGCGGCGCGCGCCGTCGCCAGCGCGGGTGACCACGAGCGTGTCGTCCTGGAGCTCGATCGTGCCGCCGGTGCCCGTCACCGCGGCCCAGTTGCGCCGCTCGTCGGCGGCCCACGTCAGGAGGATCTCGGCCGTCGCGTGCGCGTAGGTGAGCCGTACGGTCGCCGTGTCCTCCACGGCCCAGCGCGTGTGCCGCCGCGTCTCGAGGTGCGCGCTCACCGACCGCGGAGCCTCCCCGATCCAGCGCTGGACGACGTAGAAGACGTGCCAGCCGTGATCGGCCAGGACGCCGCCGCCAGCGATCTGCGGATCGAGCCGCCAGTTCTCCCCGTCGCCGCCGCCCGCNACCGCCGGGCGGGTACGAAGCGTGTGCCAGTCGACCCGCGTCACCTGGCCGATCGCCCCCTCGCGCACGAGCGTGGCCGTGCGCCGGACGATCGGGGCGTGATGCCAGTTGTGGACCGTGTGGAGCACGCGTCCGTGCTCCTCCGCCAGGGCCCGCAGCGCACCGAGCTCGTCGAGGGAGTGGACCAACGGCTTCTCGCAGAGCACGTGGAGGCCCCGCGCGAGCGCGCCACGGATCAGCGGCGCGTGACTCGACGGCGGCGTCGCGATGTCCACGAAGTCCAGGCCGGCGTCGGCCAGGAGCGCGTCGGAGGAGTCGTACCATCGCGCACCGGGCATGTGTGTCGCGAGCGCAGCGCGCTGCGCCGGGCGCGCGTCCGTCCCGGCGACGATCTCGACGTCGTGCCGGCGGCGCCAGGCGGGCACNTGCCCCTGGATGGCGATGTTNCCNAACCCGATGATCGCGCCGCGNAGCATNCTACTGGAGCCCGTGCTCGCGGACGGCGGCGCCGAGCGCCTCGTCGAGGATCGCGAGCCCGGCCAGTGCCTGCTCTTCGCGGATCACGAGCGGCGGGTTGATGCGGATCGAGGGCGAGTACGTCATCGCGACCAGGCCGCGCCGCAGGCACTCCTGGTAGAGCGTCTGGGTGACGGTCTTCGGGAGCGGTTCCTTCGTCGTCCGGTCGCGGACGAGCTCGATGCCGAGCATCAGCCCGCGGCCGCGCACCTCGCCCACGCACCGGTACTTCTCCTTCAACGCCTCGAGACGGGTGAGCATGACCTTGCCGACGCGCTCGGCGTGGGTGACGAGGTCCTCTTTGAGGATGATCTCGAGCGCGGCGAGCCCCGCCGCGGAGGCGAGCGGGTTGCCGCCATAGCTCGAGGAGCTGGCACTCGGGTTGGACCAGGGCTTGCTGGAGGCGATCGCGTCCGTGGCGATCACGCCGGAGAGCGGAAATCCCCCGCCCATGCCCTTGCCGACGGTCATGATGTCCGGAACCACGCCGTCGTGCTCCGAGCCCCACATGGTACCGGTCCGGCCGAATCCCGTCAGCATCTCGTCGGCGATCAGGAGCGCCCCGTGCTCGCGCGCGATCGCCTGGATCGCGCGAAGGAACCCCTCGGGCGGCACCACGTTGCCGGCCGTGCCCTGGACGGGCTCGACGATGATCGCGCCGACCTCGCCGGCGGTCTGGTAGCGGATGACCTCGCGGAGGAACTCGGCGCACGCGATCCCACAGTCCGGATAGCGGAGCTTGAGCGGGCAGCGGTAGCAGTCGGCGTACGGCGACAGGTACCGGCCCGGCGTGAAGGGTCCCAGGTGGTGCTTGAACTCGCTCCCGAGGAGGGGGAGCACGCCGGCGGTCTTGCCGTGGAACCCGCCCCAAAACCCGACGACCTCCGCCTTGCCGGTGGCGGCACGGCTGAGCCGCAGGGCCGCCTCGACGGCCTCCGCGCCGCCGGAGAACATCTGGATGCGCGTGAGGCCGTCCGGCGTGACCGAGGCGAGCAGCTCGAGGAACTTGGCCCGTGTCTCGGTGGTGAAGCTCCCGAAGGTCAGCCGCTCGACCTGCCGCTTGAGGGCCTCGACGTAGTGCGGATGGCAGTGGCCGACGCTCCCGACCCCGATCCCGGCGATGAAGTCGATGTACTCGTTGCCGTCCTCGTCGATGAGGGTCGAGCCCGTGCCGCGGGCCATCGCCAGCCCGGCCATGAGGGCAAAGGACTGGCTCCCCGGCGCGACGTGCCGCCGCTCCTGGGCCACGATGCGCTGCGACCGCGGACCGACCTCCCGCCGCTCGGTCATGGTAGCGGGGGCCGCGCGCCCGGAAGACTCCGTGGGTGGCCTGAGACAAGGTGCGACCTGGCTCCGTCCCTCACATCACTCTCCATTCCAGCGAGGGGCCGCGCGCCCGGAAGACTCCGTGGGTGGCCTGAGACAAGGTGCGACCTGGCTCCGTCCCTCATGGCACTATTCATTTCACAGCAGGCCGGGGTCCAGGAACCGGAGCGCCAGGTGGGACGCGATGCGCGCCGCCGCCTCGTCGCGGTAGAGCGCGAAGCTCGGCCAGGCGTTCACGTCCAGCAGCACGGGCGCGCCCGCGGGCGAGATGATCGCGTCCCCCCCGTACACCTCCAGGCCGAGCGCCGCGGCCGCGCTGCGCACGAGGCGCGCGAGGCGCGCCTTGTCGAACGAGTGGCCGGCCAGGCGCTGCTCCTTGTGATAGAACCAGCGAAACCACGGCGGCGCGCCGTTCGCGCCAGCGCCGACGCCGACACCGTAGAACTTGACGAGATCGCCCCGCACGTCCGGCTGGAGGACCGCGCGCGCGATCCCCCGCGCGGCGAGGCCCGCGAGCGCCGCGCGCAGGGCGTCGGCCGTGGGCGCGAAGACGACGTCGCCGTCCTGGGTGTTGTGGACGTCGGCGCGCTTCACCCACACGGGCGCCGCGGTCTCGACGCGCCGGTCCCGCGTGGACACGACGCGGCTCTCGATGAAGGGCACGTTCGCCTCGGCGAACACCTCGATCATCCGCTCACGATAGGTATTGAGGACGGCCAGCGGGGTGTTCACGTGCGGCACCCCACGGGTCTCGAGCGCGCGGAGCCTCCCGAGCGCCTCGACCCGCTCGCACATGAGGAAAACGAAGCGGGGCGGGACGTCGTCCACGCCGTTGACCTCGTCCGGGGTCTTGAGAATCACCTGGAGCCCTCGGGCTTCCAGCTGCTTGCCCGTCAGACGCAGGATCTCGGTGTCGTCCGACTCCCGTCCCGGTGAGTGCGTGACTTCCCTGAAGATGCCCCAGCAAGACGAGTGCTCCACGCGTGCCCTCCTCAAAGGACCTATGATACCCGGCCCGCCAAGGCGAGCGCTTCGGCGATCGCAACGTCGTCGGCCCGGTCCACGTCCACGACGGTCTCGATGACCTCCGCGTAGAGCGGCTCCCCTGCCTGGCAGAGCCAGGCCAGGAACTCGCGGAGCCGTCCGAGCCCCGGCGGCGGGACCAGGGTCCGCACGCGCTCCGACACGAGGTACATCCCGGCGGTCACGATGTCGCCCGACGCCCCGCCCAGACGGAGGACGCGGCCGCCGGCGTCCACCTGGACGCGCACCGGCTTCTCGTCGGCGACGAGCGGCGTCACGGCGAGCACGGTCGCCGCCGCGGGCCGCCGCGACGCCGCCTCGACGAAGCGCGCGAAGTCGGTCTGGCGGCACCACGCGTCCACCGTCGAGACCAGCATCCGGCCTCCGGGCCGCCGGGCCGTGACCTCGCGAAAGCTCGCGAGCGACGACGGCGTCGTCTTCACGATGAACTCGACGTCGAGGTCGGTGAAGCGGGCGCGCGCCCACTCCACGACCGAGCGCTCCGCTTCGTTGACGATCACGACGAGCGACCTGACGCCGGCGGCGCGGAAGTTCCCCATCACCGACTCGATCAACGGCACGCCCGCGATGGGCACCATCGGCTTCGGCACCGCGAAGCCCGCCGCGCGGAGCCGGCTGCCCTCGCCGGCCGCGATGATGCCGCCGAGGAGGGGCGGCCCGCTCACTAGGCTACCCTCGCCTCGGAGATGGTTGACACAGGGTGTCTCACAGGAGCCCCTCCACGTCCTTCAGCGAGTGGATCACCCGGTCGCCCCGGCAGCAGGGATCCCCGGCCGGGGCCGCCCCGCCGACCAGCCAGATGTGGCGCATCCCGACCGCCCGCGCCCCGGCCATGTCGCGCNGGAGCGAGTCGCCGACGAACGTCGCGTCGGCGGGCCCGAGCCCGAGCGCCTCGAGCGCGTGGAGNAAGATGCGGGGCTCCGGCTTCGCGCAGCCGACCTGNGCCGAGTCGACGAGGACGCTGAAGAGCGGGCGGATCCTCGCGTCCTCGCACACGCGCGCGAGGTTGCCGTAGAAGTTGGACACGATCCCGAGGCGGGCCCGGCGCGCGAGGCGCGCGAGCAAGGGCGCGTTGTCGCCGAGGTGCCCGAGCGCGTCGTCGACGAAGCGCCGGGCGACGCGCGCGGCCATCCCCCGATCGGCGAGCCCGAGGGCCTCCGCCACGGCGGCGACGAGACGCGCCACCGTCGCGTCGAAGGAGGTCGTCGGCGGGATCGTCCCGACGAGCGCGTCGTCGGCCGCATGGAACAGGGGGTCGAAGCGTTCCCGCNCGACCGCGACGCCCTCGTCCCGGAAGAGCCGGTACACGCGCTCCTTCCAGGCGAGCCCGTCGGCGTCGAGCGTTCCGCCGAAGTCGAACAGCACTGCGGATATCCCGGCCGTGTCCATCCTTAACGCGTACGTGAGTTGGTGGAGGCGGTGGGAATCGAACCCACGTCCGGAAACCCTCAGCCGCAGGCGTCTACGTCGATAGCCGATCTACTCTACGGCGTCTCGTTCCGCGGCACTCCGGTCGGCAGGATCGCCGCAGAACCAGCCTCACTGGTCTCGCCCCTGCCCTGAGGCCAGGTTCGGGGCCAGCCACCAGAGTATGACGCCCGTTCCCGAATCCTGATGGCCCGATCCGGCGGGCGCTGACGGGTGTTAGGCCGCCAGAGCTAGCTGAGTGTCGGCAGCTATACCGTTCTCTCTATTTAACGAGGGGAGAGAAACCTCGAGACGCAGCCTGAGCCTCACTGATCCCCGTCGAAACCTGTCGCCCCCTCCTCTCGGAACCGCAGGGCTCACCATTGGCCCCGACGGCCGGCTCGCGCGGCCTTGTCCATCTCGCGCCGGACTTCGCGCTCCCGAATGGCCGCCCGCTTGTCGTGAAGTTTGCGACCGCGCGCCAGGCCGAGCTCCACCTTCGCGCGACCGTCCTTAAAGTATAGACGAAGGGGGACGAGGGTCAAACCCCGCTCCGCGATCTTGCCGACGAGCCGGGTGATCTCGCGCCGGTGCAGGAGGAGCTTTCGGTCGCGCTCCGGGTCGTGGTTGGCGTCGCTGCCGTGGCTGTACTGGCTGATGTGGCACCCGACGAGCCACGCCTCCTCGTTGCGGACCGTCGCGTAGGAATCCTTGAAGGTCACCTGCCCGGCGCGGAGCGCTTTNACCTCGGTGCCGCGCAGCACGAGGCCCGCCTCGGCGGTCTCGAGGATCTCGTACTCGTGCCGCGCTCGCCGGTTGGTGGCGACGGTGCGGTCNCTCGCACGGGCGCTGGCTTGACTTGCCATCGTCGGACGGTATTATGACTGACGCCGCGTGCGCCGAAGTGGCGGAATTGGCAGACGCGCTAGATTCAGGGTCTAGTGCCCGCAAGGGTGTCGGGGTTCGAGTCCCCGCTTCGGCACCAACTACGCCGTGATGACCGCGAGCACCGCCTGATCCCGAGCAGGACCCGTCAGAACCGCACGCCGACCGTGAACCCCGGCATGACGTCGGCGCCGGTGGCGCGGTCGGTGTCGAGATTGGTGAAGTTGAGGAGGAGCGTGCCGGTCACGCTCATCTGGTTGTTCAGTCTGTAGTCGGCGCCGGCACCGAGCACGATGAGCCAGGAGGTGTCATCGTTGCGGAAGCCCGTGTGCACGAAGCCGATGCCGGCTTCCGGGACGACCTTCAGGCGATTCGCGGTGCCGGGGATGTCGATCCAGTACTTCACCTGGCCGGACACGCCGATCTGAGCCATATCACCGGTGAACCCGAGCTGCAGCAGCGGGCCGAGCGACANGTTGCGCGCGATGAACGCGTCGGCGTAGAAGTTCATGGCGAACGCCGTGCCGTCGGGGGTGTCCCCCAGGAATCCAAGGCCTCCCCCGAACGTCCACGAGCCCGGTTGCAGGTCCGCGGCCCGCGCCGACGGCACCGCCCCGAAGAGGGTGAGCCCGACCACGAGCCCCCCAAGGAGAGTCAGCGTCCGCGTCTGGAGGGTGTTCCGCTGTCTCATCGCGCCACCTCCCGCCTGCCGATGGTAGTCCAAGAGGCCGCGTTCCGAAAGCAGCCCTCTTCACGCCCGGTCAGAGCGTGACGGTACGGCCGAGCGCGGCCGCCCGCGCGGCGGCCTCGACGACGACGAGCGCCTGNACGCCAGCGCTCGCGTCGACGGGACTCGGCGTCCCGCCCGCGCACGCGTCGAGGAACGCGGCGAGCTCGCGCCGGAGCGGCTCCTCACCGTGGACCGGCAGATCCTCCTTCCCCGTGTCCACCGCCTCCCAGGCCGCGCCCGATCTCCTGAACTCGCCCAGGTGGAGCGTGACCGTCGCGCTCCCGTAGTCGGCGACGAGGCTGCCGCGCTCGCCGACGATCACGCACTCGCGGTGCGTGCCCGGGACGAAGTAGTTCGCCTCGACCACGGTCGGGATCTCACCGTAGTGCACGATCGTGACCGACAGGTCGTCCAGGCCGCGCCCGAGATAGTCCCGCTGGAGCGCCGCCACGCTCGTCGCCGGGCGATCGAAGAGNTAGGCGAACAGGTCGAAGTAGTGGATCGCGTCGGTGTGCGTCACGCCGACGTCGGTCCGCGGCCGCTTGAAGCCGGCGAAGCGGCCTGTGGCGTACCGCACGGGTCCGATCCGTCCTGCGCCGAGCGCCTCGCGGAGCGTCGCGGTCACGGGATGGAAGCGGAAGACGTGCCCCACCTGGACCACGCGCCCCGCCGCCCGCGTCGCCGCCTCGAGCTCGTACGCCTCCGCGACCGTCGTCGTGAACGGCTTCTCGATGAAGCAGTGGCGCCCGGCGGCGAGGCACTCGCCCGCGATCGCGCGGTGGCTGTCGGCAGGAGTCACGATGTCCACGGCGTCCACAGAGGCGAGCGCCGTGCGGTAGTCCCGGACGGCCCGCCGTGACTCCACGCCCTGCTTCTGGGCCCACTCGAGCCGCGCCGGCGCCACGTCGGCCACCCAGACCGTCGCGCCGAGCTCTCGGAGCACGCGCAGGTGCTTCTCGCCCCAGCGTCCCAGGCCGACGAGGAGGACGTTCATCGCGCGGTCACTCGTGGCCGAGGTCGCCGCCCAGGCTCTCGGCGACTTCGTAACGGAGCAGGCGCGACTTCATCCAGCGGATCGCCAGCAGGTCGGCGAAGGCGACGAACGCGCGGTCCCACACCCCATACTTCGACCGTCCGAAGCGCCGGGGACGGTGGTTCACCGGCACCTCGATCACGCGGTAGCCGGAGCGTGAG
>JGI25386J43895_10000271_pt1 | contig 9527 bp, 10 predicted proteins | sample GraSoi013_1_40cm_2_FD_43895 | JGI IMG/M metagenome (IMG submission 43895) | reverse complement strand
GATGCCTTCAGAACCAGCGAAGCACCCTCCAAGATCTCACCTATCTTCGCTTCCCTCGAAGCGATTGCGACCGACATAACAATCATCGTATCTCTCAGCGCTGTTCTGGGGATAATGAATTCGAACCTCAACAACCTCCGGGAGAGAATGCGAACCTTCGCCATCTTCAAAGCCACAGGAGCTTCATCCAGCCAGATCATCAGGCTCGTCTTGTACGAGTCCCTCTTGATCGGGATTCTTGCAACGCTGCTTGGTCTGGGAATCTCCTACGTCGTACTCAATCTAGTATCAGTACCTGTAGCAGAAACAATCAATGTCGCCATTATATTGGTGCCGTCGACTTTCATCTATGCCACCATTCTAGCGATCTCAGTCTCATTAGCCGCGGCAATCTATCCGGCGCTCAGAATCGCAAGAGTTCGGCCACAGGAGGTCTTCCGNTTTGGATGACAATGTCATTCTAAGAACGGAGGGCCTCNGCAAAGCCTACGGCAACGGTCCTAAGAAAACAATCGCCTTAGACAANGTAAGCCTTCAGATCGCCAGGCGAAAGCTCCTCGCTGTTCACGGGCCGTCAGGCTCAGGCAAGACAACACTACTCTTCCTTCTAGGCGGACTCGACAAGCCGACATCAGGCAGGATCTACTTCGAGGGGATCGAAGTCTCGATCATGAGCGAACGAAGACTATCTAAGCTCAGGAGGAATTCCTTCGGCTTCGTTTTTCAGAACTACAACCTTGTCGATGAACTTACCGTTCTAGAGAATGTCATGCTCACGATGATGTTCGAAGGAAAGCCAGATGCAGAGAGGAAAGATCGCGCTGAAGAGCTGCTCCGCCGTGTAGGAATTGCAGGTAAAGAACGGCGCCGGCCTTCCCAGTTGAGTGCTGGGGAACAGCAACGAGTAGCGGTGGCAAGGGCAGTTGCTAACAGGCCGGAACTGGTCTTGATGGATGAACCTACTGGAAACCTTGACCAAGAGAATTCTCAACAACTCATGCGACTGGTCGCCGACATGGTTCAGGGGGAAGGGGCCACATGTGTGATTGCCACACACAACCTCGACATCGTTAGCGAGGCCCCGTCCAAAATCTTCCTCAAATCAGGCCGGATCGTAAGTGACTGACCTAGCGATTGAAGCTGTTAGTCTAGTCTTGGGGTTTTGCGCCCAGGCCTTGGAGTTTGTAGTTCAGATATTTTTCCATAGCCTTCGTCATTAGCAGGCCGCTCTTCATACTCTTGTGAACGAATAGCCAGTAGTCTTTCTGGTTCGCTGTTCCCTTTCCAACTCGCAAAGTGTACAATTCGAGCTGGTCCAAGAGATTCATCACGTCCCTATCCCTCAACTCAAGCTCCTCGTCTGAAGCTACAGGAAGCCTTGTTCTTTCATCCATTGGTCAGAGAATAATTTGCTGAGGTAGTTCCTTCCGGTATCAGGAAGCAATGTTACAATCGTCTTCTCCTCTGGCAGATGCTCTGCGACCTTCACTGCAGCGTGGACTGCTGTGCCCCCTGACCCTCCAACCAGTATTCCTTCTTCTTGTGCCAGTCGTCTGGCCATGCGAAACGCGTCCCCGTCAGAGACCTGGATGACATCATCTACAATCGACAAATCCATTGTCCCAGGCATGAAATCTTCTCCTATCCCTTCCACCTTGTATTGATGGGGCTCTTCTTTGCGTCGGTGGTAACGCGGGTAGAAAATTGACCCCTCCGGATCGGCACCGACAACCTTCAAGTTTTTCTTCTTCTCTTTTAGAAATCGGCCTATTCCCGTGATGGTCCCTCCGGTTCCCATGCCGCAGACAAGAACGTCTACTTTTCCGTTGGTCTGACGCCAAATCTCGGGTCCTGTTGCTCGGTAATGAGCGTCGGGATTGGCTCGGTTCTCATACTGGTTGGGCATGTAGGAGTGCGGAGTCTCTCTCGACAGTCTCTCCGCGACTTTGGTGTAATGTTCAGCGGATTCTGGGGAAACGTTTGTAGGAGTTATCACCACTTTTGCTCCGTATGCCCGTAGGATGCTCCTCTTTTCCTCGCTCATCTTGTCGGGCATGACGAAGATCATCTTGTAGCCCTTCACGGAGGCAACCATTGCCAATCCTACTCCGGTATTTCCTGATGTGGGCTCTATGATCGTACCACCGGGCTTCAGGAGCCCTCTCTGCTCGGCTTGTTCGACCATTGCGATTCCTATTCGATCCTTAACACTTCCACCTGGGTTGAGGTGTTCCAGCTTCGCAAGAATAGTGGGTTTGAGACCTTGCGAGACTTTGTTTAGCTGAACGAGAGGCGTGTTTCCAATGACATCCAGTATAGTCTTGTGAACTTCCATTGAGACGACTGCTTCCGTTCGTATTCGTCAATCAGGCTTGTTTATCAGAATATGCAGACTCACAGTTCGACCGGAAGAAAGATGGAAAAAAGCATAAGCAAGGGGCGCAACTATCACTTTTAGACTGAGGCGCGAACTCAAGTCACACACAATCTCAATAGTCATCCGTGAGCTTACTCAGGATCCTCATCAGAAGTATCACGAGCCTTAACTTTCGTGATTTCCCAGCAGACCTGACACGTGATTGTAAGATTGTTCCAACGGGTCCCCACAGGCATCCCTGAACTGGACGAAGTTATAGAGGGTGGACTGCCCAAAGCCGGTCTATTTCTCGTGGCAGGAACTCCTGGGTCGGGTAAGACGGCATTCAGCGCGAGATTCCTGTACGAGGGTGTCATCAAGGGAGACAGGGGAATCTATGTATCCTTCGCTGAGGGTCGTGACGCGTTTTTCTCGGAAACCGCACGGAACGGTTTGGACTTTGCAAAGGCAGATGAAGCTGGCATGTTCCTCTACATGGACCTTCTAACTGTCAAGAACGAAGGCATTCCCGCTGTGACCCAATCCATAGTTGACGCGGTCCTTGACTTCAAAGCATCGAGGCTTGTGATCGACTCCTTTTCCGCAATGGCTCAAGCGGTCCCTCAACTGATAGAAGCGAGGTCAATCCTTCACACGATTCTCGGCAAGATAATCAGGCAAGCTGAGTGCACCACTCTCCTNATCTCAGAAGTCCCAATGGGGACTTCGAGGCTTGGGCTCGGGATAGAAGAGTTCGTTGCCGANGGAGTCCTCAAGTTCACCCAGAAGGAGATCGACGGGCGGGTTATTAGAAATCTGATCATTCACAAGTTGCGGGGAACCAAAATAGGGAGAAGGGAGCACATGTTCACCCTCGATGGGGGGTTTCGAATGCTAAGCCCTTTCGACTCCTCACATGCTAACAATGGGCATTCTTATCCAGTCATCAAGAATACCGCATCACACTCTTCCACTGGAATCAAGAGTCTAGACACGGTTCTCGGGGGCGGACTTAGAAGGGGAAGCCACATTCTCCTGGAGGTCGGGGAAGACGTCTCATCACCTTCACTTATGAGTTTTCTCTCGCCGATAATATCAAACACTGTCAAGTCCGGTGACCAAGTCATTTGTATCCCAGTCAATGGAATGTATCCCGAGGAATTGCAGGAATCCCTCAGAAAATCCATTCCAGATGGGCTTGCGTCAGTTCAAATCTTCGACATTACGGGCAAGGGTGGTCCGAACACCGTGGACCTTGGGGGTGCGACGGTCCTCCAGCCCTTTGACATGTTCTGGAAGACAGCTAGGAAGCTGCGGAAACCGGAGAACCGTCTGCTAAGCATAATCGGCTTCGANGCGCTAGAGGCGAAATACGCCAAGGATCTCCCCGCAATGCAGGGTCTGATCATCGAGACCATCGCCAAGGTGCGAAACGCTGGTGACATCATGATCTCAATAGCTCGGCCATTCTCTAGTACCTTGAGAGAGCTTGCCAGTGCCTCAGACGTTCATTTGAGACTCGTCCAGTATGACGGCGTTCTCTGTCTCTTGGGAGTGAAACCGAGGACGGACTATTACGGAGTCTCTCTCCCCGACAAGGGAGCACATGCCCAGATCGAACTGATTCAGGTCTCGTAACTTGGCCGCAATAGTCGGCACGTCGTTGGACCGACCGCTGATAGAATCCATCGATGCCGCTCTCAGTGCACTCGGGACTAGTACGAGGGACTCTGTTCTCCTGTATCTTCGTAAGAGATATTCCATTTCTTTGGAAGAAGCACCCGAGAGAATGGACGAATTCCTCCAAGCACTTCGCGCACTGCTCGGATACGGAGCGAGAGTAGTCGAAAAGTTGGTAATCGCTAGATTAGTCGAAACGAATGAAGTTTCCCTTGCTGAAGCGAGAGGTAGAAATCTGGCCGAGATTGTGAATCTCTCGAGCAAGGGCCGGAATAAGGTTTGACCGACAGGCTAGGAAAACTCCAAGCGCGATCCAAACTTGTCTCGAGAAGTTCTCTCGTAGGCCCAGTAACCTCTAGCATTTCCTGAGCTATTATGCGTGCTCATATTCAAGTAGCACATTTGTTTCCTTGGCAGCCTCCCACGAATAATTCGAAGAATTTGTCGGCCTCAGACGGGGGTTTTCTTCCCGTGCTCAGGCTGCGGTTTTGCCTGGCTTTCGAATCGTTTGGCGAGCCCAAAGACGCCGAGGAACAGAAGCGCTCCCGCTATCGCTGTGACCATCGAGCTGAGGATAGCAGTAGTCTCTCCAACCGAGCTTATCAGACTAGCTATNTGGTCGGCTGGAAGTGAAAGTGTCAGAGCCAACCCGACGACGCTTTGAATCGTCAGCAACGAAAACGCCGCGATTATCAAGGTCCAGGCACGGAACGAGCCCGTTATCCTCGTCACTTTGTAGGCGTAGAATACGACGCCCGCTTGGAAGATGAGTTCCAAGACTGCGATGAAATAGAGCGTTGGTAAGACGATAGGATCTAGCATTCTCGCTATCGCCTCACTTTCGTTCTTTATGGCCCCGCGGAAGACATCCGGAGACTCGTGTCCTAGAACTTAACGTTGTCAATTTTCTCGACTCCTTCCAGATTCCTTAGATGTTTCGCGACAGCGTCCAAGACTTCCCTGTCCCTGGCACGGTCCAAGAGTAAGACTTCCGAACGACCAATTCTCCTTGTCTTCAAGATACCCAGATTCACAAGACTCCGGACATCTTCTTCGATCGCATTCCCGGTTCTTCCAATGCGGCGTGCTACGCTGTCGAGTGTGTCGATGAGCCCAGGATTGCGGTGGAACAATACCAGCAGGTCTCCCGTGATCTCTGAGGCGAGGAGCGTTTCAAGCATCTGTGCGGCGCTCATTTTGTTGGTACCTCTACTGCGCAGGCATCTTTTGCCCTCTCAAGGGCCTCGCCATAGTCGAAGTGTTCTTGAGAATTGTATGGAATATTCAGCTTCCGAAAGAGATCTTTGACGATGACTTTCTCGAGTACCGTTGCCCCGTTGCCGAATACTGTTTGTAGCTTCCTATGGAACTCCTTTGGAGCGGTTGCTTCATTGAATAAGCCTTGGCCGTTTAGAACTCCGAGGATTGCCTGGCCCAGGGCCGCTCTCACTCCCTCGCCAATACTAAGCTGCAACATCGACGAGAAAGTCTTCTCTTGCGCCAACTTTGAGTTGGTCCTGCTNGTCTTCCAGCTTGTTCGGAANTCGTCCTGAGCATTAGGTGAAATGGACGAACCCATGACTAGAGCTAGGCTCCTGCTCATTTGTTTCGTTGAGAACCCGTCCGGGCATAAACTCGTTGTAACCCAGACCGAAGGATTTCAGTTGTTACAACATCCGCGCCGATTGGTTGAAAAACTCGATAGGGACTACTGAAGGTCAGGTTACAACACATGCGTCCAGTCTAGTACCGGGGTTTATCGTGAGTATTCGATTGTGAATCTTGGGCAGGTCGGGCGAGGGATATTTTGAGTAAGCTGAGAATGGCTAGCTTTCTTGTAAGAAATGCATAAATTACCGCCGCAGCCGCGGGTGCGAAGCCGGTCGAATCAACATGGCCTCGCTCATCGCATTCGTTAGCATCTTCGTGGAATCGCCGTACATGGACGATGTAGTCCAGGCTCTATCCCGCCTCGACAAGGTAGTCGACCTCTACGAGGTCACCGGCGAGTTTGACATTGTCACTGTTGTCTCAGCCTCAGACATTGAGGAGTTTCGAGATGTGCTCAAGAACAAGATAATGAAGGTCAAGGGCGTCAAGAGCACTGTCAGCTCGATTGTTCTAAAAACGCACAAGGGCTCCGGGTCCAACGGCGATATCTTGAATACGACATCGGCTGTAACAGCTTCCTTCAGTCACCGGAAATAGATTAACCTCCCAGTGAGCTCTGAGGCCGTGCCATGGAGGCGGTTAGCGGCTGATCGACCCGAGCAATTTATTCATACTCATCACAATTCTGGCCATAGCCATCTTATCGGCGCGTCTCCTCTCCCCGCACATTACTAGAGTATTCACGCTAGCACCTAGTCGCCTCGACAAGATACTCAACCCTGTCGAACGAGGAATCTATCGACTCGTGGGCGTTGATCCGGCTCGCGGTATGAGCTGGAAAGAATACTTTCTCGCCGCTGTCATTGTCAATATTTTCCAGATGGCAATCGCGTTCACAATATTCTCACTTCAAGGCGTTCTTCCCTTGAACCCTCAAGGGTTTCCCGGTCTCTCATGGGACCTTGCATTCATGCAGGTTGTCAGCTTCGCAACCAACACCAACTTACAACACTACAATGGAGAGGGAAACTGCATTCAACTCCCGAATTGTAGTAATCTAACTGGAGTTCCTGGTCTTTCCTATCTTAGTCAGATGATGGCCGTCCAGTTCCTGCAGTTCACCAGTGCAGCTACGGGAATATCCGTGGCTATCGCGATGATTCGAGGGTTCATTGCCCACTCGAAGGGCATGGGTAATTTTTATGTCGATTTTACAAGGTCTCTCACAAGAATACTGCTTCCTTTGTGCTTCGTGGCATCCTTAGTATTCGTCGGCCTGGGAGTTCCTCAGACTCTGACCGGATACCAAGTTGTCACGACAGTGGAGGGTGCGACGACGAGAGCTACCCAAGCAATCTTGGTGGGCCCAGTCGCTTCGCTTGTCGGTATCATGCAGCTGGGCACAAATGGGGGAGGTTACTTTGGCGCGAACTCAGCTTATCCATTCCAAAACCCGAATCCTCCATCTGACATCTTCCAGATCTTCCTCATGCTACTGATTCCCACATCACTCTGTTTTGTATTCGGCCAATTGATTGGTAAGAAACGGGAAAGCCGTCCGATTCTTTGGGGCGCCTATGCGCTCTTTGCACTAGATCTCTTAATTGCCTTCACCCCCAGCTTCTCAGTTGTGGGTCCGGGCATGGAGGTCCGTTTTGGAGGCTTCTTCTCAGTTTTCTGGACCGTTGTCACGACGGCAGTGACCACGGGCTCAGTTAACGCATCCCTATCCAGCATGAACCCGCTGGTCGTACTTTCCTCATTCAATGGAATGCTGATCCAGGCAACCCCTGGTGGGAAGGGAGTAGGGCTGATGTACATGGTCATGTTCATCGTCCTCACTGTCTTCATCGTCGGCCTCATGTCCGGCCGAACCCCAGAGTACTTGGGAATGAAAATAACTCCAAGGGACGTTAAACTGGTGATGATCGCGTTTCTCGTCCACCCACTCATCATCCTCATACCAACAGTCCTCGCCTTTTCAACTGGGGCAGCAAGCGCAATCGGCGTTGGGACTAACTCGATAGGCTTCACCCGGATCTTCTACGAGTTTACTACAGCAGCGGCAAACAATGGAAGCGATTTTCTCGGAGCATCCGCAAACACTCCATTCTTCAACATCTCAACAGGGATTGTCATGTTGTTGGGGCGCTTCGTACCCATCGGTCTATTGCTTGCCTTGGGAGGATCTATGATCAATAGAAAGAGACTCACAACAGATGTCGGCGTAAGGACGGACAGTTTCCTCTTCTCAATCGTTATTGTCGGAAGCATACTTGTCCTCGTCCTTCTCACTTTCTTCCCATTTCTCGCGATAGGCCCGATTCGAGAGTTCTTCCAAGGACGTGTAAACGGATTCTAGGGGAAGAATCATGGCAACTAGATTCAGCAGGATGTTGTTTGTCCGGCGACCAGCACTGGTTTCGAGGAAGGTGTTTGTCGATTCGCTGGTTCGACTGAATCCGCTTAGACTAGTCGCTAACCCGGTAATGTTGATCGTGGAGATCACATTCTTCATCGTAGCAGCTATGGCAACATACCCCGAAGGGTTTCCCAGAGTTGCAAGCCCGTCCCTCCAGTCATTCTACGTGGAGGTCGCGTTGATTCTCCTGATTACAGTGTGGTTCAGCACTCTATCTGACGCGCTCGCAGAGAGTCAGGCGAAGAACACTGCAAACAGCCTTCGTAGACTCGAGATGGAGGTATCCAGCAAGAAGATTCTCATCGAAGAAGATTCTAGACGAATCGTTCCGACTCCCTCGAGAGAGCTTCGTAAGGGCGACATGATTCTTCTTGAGAAGGGTGACACGGTTCCCATTGACGCAACGGTCCTAGAGGGAATCGCGATGGTTGACGAGTCTCTCCTGACAGGAGAGTCAACTGCGGTTCGAAAGGCGCCGGGAGATGATGTGATCGGGGGCTCGCAGGTTCTCAGTGACACTCTTACGGCGAGGGTCACTGTCAACCCTGATGAGACTTTCATCAATCAGATGATTAGAATGGTGGAGTCCTCCAAGAGGCCGAAGACGCCGAACGAGCAGGCCGTAACAATTGTCCTGATAGGACTCACGGCGATTTTCACCATCCTTATCGGGGCTCTGCTGGGCGTATCTCTGGTTCTAAGTCTCGCAGCGGACCTTTCGGTCCTGATAGCGCTCTACGTCTGCCTCTTGCCTACGACGATAGGAGCACTTCTACCCTCGATCGGACTATCCGGCATTTCCAGGCTCTACAAGGAAAAGATAGTCGCAAAATCCGGTCGGGCAGTTGAAACCGCGGGAGATACCGATGTAATTCTTCTCGACAAAACCGGGACCATCACAGTCGGTAATAGGCAGGCAGTCGAGTTTCTACCATTCCCCGGCTTCACCGAGAAGGACGTGGGCGAGGCCGCGTTCCTAGCTTCGTGGCATGATGATACTCCCGAGGGTAGAAGCATGATCAGGCTAGCTTACGAGAATGGGTTTGTTCCAAAAGAGATGAACTCTCTAGACGCCTCGGAGGTCTACGAGTTCAGCGCCAGCACCCGCACTAGCGGTGTCAAACTGGCTGGGGGGACTGGATTCATGCTTCCAAAGAGCGGAGGGACTGGCCGAGAGAGAGGAAGGCTGAGGAGAAAATTCGAACCCCATGTGGAGGGCGGCGTCCCGATCGGATCCGATGAGACAGAAATTATCAAAGGCGCCCCAGATGCCATCAAGAAAATTGTCAAATCTGTTCCCACAGACTATGACAGGATCGTTCAGAACATATCTGCAGCTGGAGACACAGCTATGGCGCTTTCGAGAAATCGAGAGGCGATCGGAATCGCAAGGCTGAGAGACGTTCTCAAACCCGATATCAGGGAGAAGATCATGGCGGTCAAGGTGATGGGCATTAG
>JGI25386J43895_10000269_pt1 | contig 9560 bp, 10 predicted proteins | sample GraSoi013_1_40cm_2_FD_43895 | JGI IMG/M metagenome (IMG submission 43895) | reverse complement strand
CACCCCCCATTATTTTTCTCCAGCCACACACCACACCCATGAATACTTTCACGCAGGTCCACGCTCACTCGCCACCCCGTCCTCGACGAGCCATAAACCAACGCAAACTATCCTGAAAAAAAACTCTCAATCCGGCCCATGAGGAAACTCGCGAGGAACCATTCAATCCAAAACATGCGAAAATAAGAATTCTTATTACTAGACCCCCCAGCCAAGAATTCTCGACACTGAGCCCGAACAAAACCAGCCAGTCCTTCCTCATGGAGCAAACCCGTCAAAAGCTCGAATCCACGTGCGACCAGAACCCGCCAGCCTCCCTAAAGCGGAAGACCTCTTACTGTATTGCTTCACCGCTCATAGCGGCCCAGGTTTTCCAGCTTGTACTGCACGTGCTTCTCAAGCTGCTTCGTCAACAACATTCCACTCTTCATCGTATTGTAGATGTAGAGCCAGTAGTCTTTCTGCTCCGCACCTAGTTTCAGGGCGAAGAGTTCGAGCTGATCGAGAAGATTCATCACATCCCGGTCACGCAATAGTCTATACACGCTCGACCCTAGAGGAATCCTTTCTCGCTCATCCACTTATCCGAATACAACTTGCTAAGGTAATTACGTCCAGTATCCGGTAAGAGAGTCACAACAACCTGCTTCTCCATCAATCCCTCAGCCATCTTCAACGCTCCCACAACTGCGGCTCCCCCTGAGCCGCCCACAAGGATCGACTCCTCACGTGCTAGACGCCTTGCCATGTGAAACGCGTCCCTATCAGAGACTCTCACGAATTCATCGACAAGCGACATGTCGAACGTTCCAGGCATGAAATCCTCTCCTATGCCCTCGACAAAGTATGGATGAGCCTCCTCCTTCTTTCCCTGAAACCTCTGATAAAATATGGACCCTTCAGGATCGACGCCCACAATCCGAATCTTACGCTTCCTTTCTTTCAAGTACCGACCCGTCCCCGTGATCGTCCCGCCCGTTCCAACTCCACAGACGAACATGTCCAACTCCCCATCAGTCTGCCTGTATATCTCCGGACCAGTAGTCTGATAATGTGCCAAGGGATTCATCTTGTTCACATATTGATTGGGCATGAAACTATTGGGCGTCTCCCTAGCCAATCTTTCAGCAACTCGAATGTAGTGCTGTGGCGAATCTGGCGGAACATTTGTGGGTGTTACAACGACCTCTGCGCCGAAGGCTCGGAGCAACGATCGCTTCTCCTCGCTCATCTTGTCCGGCATCGTGAAGATCATCTTGTAACCCTTCACAGACGCGGCCATCGCCAAACCCATTCCAGTATTTCCACTCGTAGGCTCGATTATTGTCCCGCCAGGCTTCACAAATCCCTGCTTCTCCGCTGTCTCAATCATTGCGATCCCTATTCTGTCCTTCACGCTGCCGCCTGGATTCAAGCTCTCAAGCTTCAGCAGCATGATAGGCTTCACATTCTTCGCGATCTTGTTCAACCGGACAAGCGGTGTGTTGCCTATCAATCCAAGAATACTATCATAATACTGCATAATACAGATCGAACCTGCGTTAGAACGGAATATTAGCCGTCTAATAGGTTACGGCGGCCAAATCTAATGGATCTTATCGTATAACACGAGATAGCCGAGCCCGATGAACAATACGATCATCACCATGGAAACGAAGAGCATCGTGTAGGCTCTCGCCGGACGATAAGCATACCTTGTGCTCAAATGCATTAGATAGAGTCCAAACAATCCTAGTCCAAAGATCACCATAGCAAAGACAAATTCCTGAGTCGTCTGATTATGAATGTCGCCCGGATAGACGAAGCTAAACCCACCCGGACGATTGACCAATGGAGTGTTCGGCTGGACAAGGATGAACAATCCACCGGCAGTTACGAAGGTTGTGAATCCGACGATTAAGATCATCGCTAAGGGAAGCAGGGGTCTACTTGAGCCAGGCGCCAGCTTGACAATGCTCATTCTAAAAGCGAGATTGTTCAGAGAACGCTTGAGCCGATACATCCTCATTCCCATTCTAACCTGCTCCTCTATGTGCCGATCGCAGCCTCGAGCATACAGTATTTGCTATCAAAGAGAAACGAGCGTATTAAGGCCTGCTTTCCCATCGCCCTCACTGTTTTAATAGTACGATGGACATTCTACAACCTCCTCCGCTCCGTAACGATCATACGACGTGTCAGCTTGTTGCCACAACGAATTTTTTGCTCGAAATGTTCGGAGCCGCTTTACGCTGGACTGGAACTTGAAACACCGGTCGAAGTTATACAGAGGAACGGTGGCTACTGCCCAAAGTGTGGAAAGAAGTTGTCTTTTGAGGTTGAAAATCTCAAGATCAATCAGGCAACCTCAAGGCTCCGACCGGGACCATCCTAAGGAAACCCTTTCTTCATAACTCCAACGCTGAGTCCCTAGGACGGCTGGATAAATGAGCAAGAAGACACAAGTTTACCAATATCATGCGAAGCATGGAAACATTGTAGAGTACGCAGGCTACGACCTCCCGGTCTGGTACGAAGGAATCACAGCAGAATGCAAGCAAGTCAGGGAACACGCAGGCGTCTTTGACGTTTCTCACATGGGAAGAGTAATCGTCGAGGGCGCAGGAGCCGCAGAGTTCCTAGACCAAGTCACCACAAATGATGTCTCAGGACTTGGTGTCAACAAGGGACAATACTCACTGCTCTGCAACTTGAGAGGAGGAATAATAGACGACCTTACAGTATTTCGACTGGGCACAAGCCGATACCTCATCGTTTACAACGCGGCGAACAGAGAGAAGAACTGGAACTGGCTCCTGAAAAATCAGGATCATTACAATGTCCAGCTCAAGGACGTAAGCGAGACAGTTGCAATGTTCGCCGTCCAAGGACCAAGAGCTCGCGACATCCTCAGAGCATTATCGGGAACAGACCTGGAGAACATCGAACGATACTCCGCCTCGGAGGCTAAGGTCGACGATATCCCAGTATTGATCACCAGAACCGGCTATACCGGCGAGGACGGCTTCGAGATCTACATCTGGGACACGACACCGGACAAGCCAGACAAGGCTATGCACGTCTGGAACAAGATTATCGATAGAGGTAGACAAGTTGGGCTCCATGCCGTAGGCCTAGGAGCCAGAGACGTGTTGAGGCTCGAAGCTGGAATGTGCCTCTATGGAAATGATATCGATGAAAAAACAACCCCCGTTCAGGCGAGACTTATGTTTGTGACCCGGCTCGAGAAACCAGATTTCATCGGCAAGAAACCGATAGAACAGGAGAGGGAGAAAGGACCCAGCAGGATCCGTATAGGATTCAAAATTGTCGGCAAGGGTATCCCAAGAAAGGGACAGGAAATATTGTCCGATGCTCAAGAAGTGGGCCTCGTAACAAGTGGGACCTTATCGCCTACACTAGGAGAGAGTGTAGGAATGGGATTTGTAAGGCCACAATATGCAAAAATCGGAGAGAAGTTGAGCGTGAGAATAAGGGACCGAGTCGTCCCAGCTGTTGTTGTCAAGCTCCCATTCTACCAACGTCGCTCCGATAACCGAGTCATCGTCTACGGTACTGAAATTGGACTGGCCGATTTTCGAAGACGAGGCGGCCAAAGACAAACCGTTGCCGTCTAAGGGCATCTTTCAATCGTTCGATGGCAATTAATCAACTGGAGCTGGAAAAGTGACACATCTGGAAAAATGTCCGTGATGATTCACCCGGCTAGAATCGTTATATCCGATCTGATTACCTCGACATGTTTAGCTAGATTGACAAGCCTTGACCGGCCGGTTTATCGTCATTGAAGGAATAGACCAGTCAGGGAAGGAAACCCAGACGAGACTTCTCGCTAGACGGCTAAAGTGGGACGGACATAAGACAGAGAAACTCAGCTACCCAATCTACAACAGCTTTTCCGGCCGTGAGATTGCAGCCTTCCTCGACGGCAAACGCTCCTATCCTCATCAAGTGCTTCACATGCTCTACTCCATGAACAGATGGGAAAGCCTTGAGAAACTACGAGAGCTACTTCGAGACTCTGATTATATTATTGTCGACCGCTATTATCCCTCAAACCTAGCCTACGGAATCGCAAGAGGCCTGGATGAAAGATGGTTGTCGAACCTGGACGCGGGTCTACCTGAGCCCGACCAAGTCATTCTGGTTGATACATCCGTTGAAGCATCCTTCACGAGAAAGACATCTGGTAGGGACGTTCACGAAAGAGATACGCTATTCCTGCAGAAAGTAAGAAAGGCGTACCTTAATCTCGCCAAACGGAGAAAGTGGACCATAGTCAATGGTGATCGTTCCCTTGCAGAGGTCAATGAGGAGTTATGGAAGGCATTGAAGAGTCCTGGACGTCGATCAAAGGGGAAACCGTAAACCTTTCCGAACTCCAACTCTCTTTAGTGTCCCAGCGACGTTCTGTCGTGGTGCCTCGACGTTCTCTTTTCGAAGTCTTGGATAACCCAGCTTCTGTAACTCTGCATCAATCTGTCCAATTAGTATCGTGATGATCTCTTCGGGTTCTATACGTCTCATGCCCCTGAGATGATGCACATACATTTCCATCCTGTCTGATCTGAAGAGGAGACGTGCTAGGAATCGATCTTCTCGCGCGGTATGCCGCTTTTTATCCGTAACAGCGTACCGTGCGTTGAAAGCTAGGTCGAGTGTTGGAAACGGACCTTTGTTCTCGATTCTGTGCAGTAATCTCTCTTGTTCTTTATCATCAAATACATCGAAGGCTTCAGCGTTGCCCACGCCCAGCTTGAAACTCACAGTCCCATGGTAATAGCCGTCGTGATCGGATATCGAGAGTTCCATTGGCAGGCTAAGGATGGACATCGACCGGAGTGCCAGCAAGACTGCTCTCTGGAGATTCTCGGCGTTGATTTCATGATCGAAAAAAGCCCTTGAGTGTAGGACAGTTGGGAAGTTGAGAAGTGCACCGAGCCAAGGATCATCATCGTCCCTTTTGAAACTCATTTGGAATCTTCTACCTTAGGCCTAGGAAATGGAGAAGATTGTTCACCCATGACTAGGTGAGTTAAGTGTTGCTGATGAATAATAACGGACTTCTTTTCTCAGCGGAAGAAGGTCTCGACTTCCAGAGTCCCTATGCGGCAAAGAAGATGCCTATCCATGGAACGTTGGTGAAAGAATGTTCATATCAACGTCGGACATCGGAGTTCTCTAGAATCAACAGGAGCGAAGATGAGAGTGTCGCGGCGAAGCGCAGCCCAATTGTGGAGGAAGTGTCCCTCATGCGATCGGGAACTCTTCTCTGAAGACCGCTTCTGCCTAGTCTGCAAGCAATGTATCTACTGCTGTAACAGTGAACACATAGTCAGAACGAGAACGACACCGGGTCACGCGCATTAGGCGGCTTTTTAGAACTCCGAGACCTTGGTACAGAGGTCTTGCCTTGATAGAAATCTTTTAAGGTAAAGTTGTCCCTCCTCTCCTCAGGCTAGAATGCGCCCAGAGCTTGTAATGGTGATATGGCTTGCAAAAAGCGAAGCGGAAGGAAGAGTACGAGTCTCGTATCAAGCAAGCCTTAGGCGTGCTGAACGAGGTCTCTAATGATAACACAACCCCTCGGAACATCAGGCGCGCCGCCAAAAGCGCTATGGACGCGCTCCAGGTTCCCGGTCACTCTATGGCGGTTCGAGCGTCAAATGCAATCTCCACACTAGACGATATCTCGCAGGACCCGAACATGCCTCCGTACACTCGAGTAAAGTTATGGAACGTTGCGAGCATTCTCGAAGCGATAAAGGACTGAAAAGTCAATTTAGGACAACTATTTATCGGCTGTTGCCCCTATTCTACTGTTGCGATGGCTATTTCGACGGGCCCCCCTCGTCGCCAACTCGTTTTTCGACGGTATATCTACTTCATAGTGGCACTATTGGCGCTGTCGGTCGCCCTCGGAAGCCTATCGAGAAGCGAGCCGGGTGGAAGTTGGCTAGCGAACAGTTACTGGGTGTTGTACATTGTGATGTTACTTCCCATCATTGCTCTCGGAGCGATGATAGTGATGGTGGTATTCTTGGCCCTGACGTTGCGAGACACTTCCGACGCTTTAGGCTCAGGAATGGCTAGGAAGGCAAGAGGCAAGAAGAGGAGCAAGACAATTCATAACATAATTTTCATGGGAACTTGGGCGATCGCCCTGGCCGTTCTTTGGTTCAAGTGCGGAGGAATTCCTTGCCGGTCGCCTCCTGTTCCTTCCCAATTGCAGCAACTCGTATTCGTAAATCAGAATGCCACTGCTAATCCTGCAGCACGTGCTCTTGCGACTCTCCTGAGCGCTTCAGTATCGATTTCGGGAATAGTCCAATCAGAATGGTTCTTCTTTGCCTTCTTCGGACTGATAATCGTAAGCTCAGCGGTTATGTTGAGAAGCGCCAAGGTTGCCTTGGACGAGTTTAGGGAGAATACTGGAGCAATTGTTCTAGCTGCTCAGGCCCAAGGATTGAGAGCAGTGAAGGACGCGATTCAGATCGTTCAGGAATCCGATCATGGAGGTCCAAGAGAACGTATACTTCTCTGCTACAACAGCATGATAAGAGCAGTCTCAGAGATGGGTGCAAGCATAACAGTTGACCAGACTGCCCGGGAATTGGAGAGGACGATCAAGCGTACTTTCATGATAAACGGTGACGGGATACGCACATTGACGAATCTTTTCGAAGAGGCTCGATATAGTCTTCATCCTATGACCGAAGAGGACAGTCAAGAAGCCCACGCTTCTCTTATGAAGATAGAAACAGAATTGAATGTAAACAGCTAATTCCACCGACGACGATTCCCAGAACCTTGGATTCGGCTTCGAATGAGAAAGAGCCTGAGACTCGTTCTTATCGCCTCGATTGCCTATGCGGCTGCAATCTATCTCATACGAGGATTCCTTCCTGATTCGATACCGACAACCCTGACCTTTCTAGTACTTCCCNTGGGACTGCTCGCAGTCATCTTCTATGTGGACTTGCATTTCCGAGCNAGNGTTCCCTCTCCAACGCAGCTTCCTCTGAANCAGTCAACTCGCAGTCTCGGTCATGAAGTGCAANTGCTGACCAAACGTATCGAGGTTGCAACCCACTCCAGNACGGATTATTACGAGAAGATCGTNCTCGGCCGAATGAAGGAGCTTATGGTGGAAAAGGCAAGCATTGAAACAGGAGTAGCTGTTGANGATGTTAGGAAGATTCTNTCAGATCCCAGACTTGCCAGGGGATTTCTTAGGAACGACGCGCTCTACAATTTACTTTATACTCGAAGCATTTCAAGGGGAAAGGATCGCCGAAACATGCTCGCCAAATTGACCGATCTTATCGAGGACTGGAAGGCTTGAACTTCAAAGAAGCAGGCGACCTCTGTCAGAATGTCGTGGATCAAGTTGGAACCGTCATCGTAGGGAAGAAACCGGTTCTCGAGAAGGTCATGCTAGCAATCCTGGCAAACTCGCATATACTCTTCGAAGATAATCCGGGACTCGCCAAAACACTGCTGGCTAGAAGCTTTGCAATGAGCATGGGTTGCAACTTCTCGCGTGTCCAATTCACACCGGATCTCTTGCCTGCAGACATTACTGGGACCTACGTCTACAATGTCAAGACAACAGACTTCGAACTCCGTCGGGGACCAGTATTCACGAATGTTCTTTTGGCGGATGAGGTCAACAGAGCTCCTCCCAAGACTCAGGCGGCGTTGCTTGAGGCTATGCAGGAGCGGCAGGCCACTCTTGACGGCAAGACTCACCCAATTCAGGACCCCTTCATCGTTATGGCGACACAGAACCCGATCGAATACGAAGGAGTCTATCCTCTTCCCGAAGCTCAGCTTGACCGGTTCATAATGAAGCTCCGACTTGGCTATCCTAACCGTAAGGAGGAGGTGGAGATACTTCAGCGACGCATGAAGAGGGCCGCTGAGGATGTTCACCTAGAGCCTGTTTTGGAGACGGACACCATTCTTGAGATGCAACGAAAACTGGAAGAGATACACGTCGACGATGACGTTCTCGGTTATATCACGGACGTCGTGCAGGCGACTCGTAATCAACGGCAGATCGAGGTAGGCTCTAGCCCAAGAGGAAGCCTCGCGATCTTCAAACTGTGTCGCGCACGCGCCGTCTTCCATGGACGCGACTATGTTGTGCCTGATGATGTGAAGGAGGTTGCCGTGTCAGCTTTGGTGCACAGGGTGATCATGAAGACTGAGTCATGGGTGAAGGGCACCGATCCGAACCAGTCGATCGAGGAAGTATTGAAGACTGTCCCAGTGCCTACCACGAAGTAGCTTGTAGAAGGGTCCGAATTGTTCACGCCCAAGGCTGCTGCATACTTCGGCTTGTGCACTGTCCTGCTGGCCTTGGCACTCACATTCCAGGACTGGCAATTGGCTGCACTGATTCTTCCCATAGCCTCCGTCTTTTTTCTTTCGAATCTGTCAGGTCTTCCTGAAAATGTCAGGGTCATCTTGAACAGGAATGTAGAACCTAGCGAGAGCTTCGGAGAGGAAGATGTGCGTGTCGAACTACACTTGGAGAATCGTAGCGGGGCACGCATTGGTAATCTTGAGGTCCATGACGTTTTGCCCGCGAATGTGAAACCTGACAAGGGTTCGAACTCCGTACACGTAGCTCTTGACGCAAACGCGAATGAGAAACTTGTATACAAGTTTCCGAGCCCACCACGCGGGCACACACCTGTCGGTCCGTTACTTGTCCGCGCTCGGGATCCATTAGGACTCTACATGGTAGAGGAGAAGCTTGATCCTGATACTGTTGCGGTTCTTCCCAGGCCGGAGAAGGTTAGAGGGACAGAGTTTCGGCCTCGGCATCTCGGACCTTGGCCTGGGACCATACCTTCGAGATCGACTGGCCACGGTAGCGAGTTCTACAGTCTTCGTGCATACTCAAGCGGTGACGATCCAAAGAGAATCAATTGGAAGGCTACTGCACGTTACGGACGGCTTGTCCTAAACGAGACAGAGTCGGAGCGAGTTACAGACGTCATGATCGTTTTGGATACTGACGTCGCATTCTACGAATCCTCCGAGAGGGAGCTTTTCGAGAGAGGTGTACGAGCTGCCGCGTCCATGGCGAGCTTACTTCTTCGACAGGGAAACCGTGTCGGGCTGGTTCTTCAGGGGATCGAACGCGGCATCGTCCGACCAGGATTCGGGAAGAGACAGGAAAGAAGGATACTGTACATGCTCGCCGCAGCGAGGCCCGGAAGCTCCGTGCTACCGACCGGTTACGTTGTAAGTCAACTAGCCCGATTATTGCTCCCGTCCAGGGCTCAGGTTGTCTTGGTCTCCTCTCTCTTGGATAGTGAGGTTGCGTTCGGGATCGAGCAGTTGACAGTTGATGGCTACAGTGTCATGGTAGTGACACCGACGCCAACCTTACCCGCCGATTATGAATCTCAGAGTGAGAAGTTAGCATTCAAGATCTTGATGCTCGAGAGAGAGAACCTTCTACTTCGACTGGAGAGGTTTTGTACCCTGGTACAATGGCCAGAAGATGTTCCATTATCGTCCAGGCTTAGAACGGCAAAGGTGAG
>JGI25386J43895_10000262_pt1 | contig 9607 bp, 9 predicted proteins | sample GraSoi013_1_40cm_2_FD_43895 | JGI IMG/M metagenome (IMG submission 43895) | reverse complement strand
TGAACGATCGGTCCACGGTCCGCCGCACCACAGCCGTGAGCGCCGCCGGCGCGACGACCGCGTCGGTCGCCGCGAAACAGAACATGGTCGCCAGGTGGGGCTCGATCATGCCGACACCCTTCGCAATACCGCCGATCGTGACGGCGCGACCGTCGATTTCGAGCCGGAGCGCCGCTTCCTTCGGCTTCGCATCCGTGGTGAGGATCGCCTCGGCCGCGGCGCGCCCGCCCTGGGGGGAAAGCGACTTGGCGAGCTTCGGCAGCGCGGCGCGGACCTTGTCCATCGGCAGCGGGACGCCGATGACGCCCGTCGATGCGACCAGGACGTGCGTCGCGGGAATCCGCAGCAGCTCGCCGACGAGCCGAGTCATCTCACGGGCGTCGCTGATCCCGCGCTCGCCCGTGCACACGTTGGCGCAGCCGCTTGAGGCGACGATCGCCTGGGCCTGGCCGCCACGCGCGTGCTCCATNGAGACGAGAACCGGCGCGCCCTTCACCTGGTTCGACGTGAACATCACGGCGGCGCGCGCGGGCGTCGACGAGTAGATCAGCGCNAGGTCCTTCTTGCCGCTCGGCTTGATGCCCGCCGCCACGCCGCCCGCGAGGATCCCGGGCACCGCCGTGACGCCGCCCTCAAGCCACTCGACCTCCGCCGGCGCCATCGCGCTAGGGGTACACCGGTGGCGCCTCGAGTCCCGCGCGCTCGGGCCAACCGAACATGATGTTGAGGTCCTGGACGCCGTTGGCCGCCCCCCCTTTGCCGAGATTGTCGATCGCCGACAGGCACACGGCGCGACCGGTCCTCCCATCAGCGACCACCGTGACGTCGCAGTAGTTCGAGCCGACGACCCCGCGCGTCGTCGGCCGCTCGCCCTCGTCCAGCACGCGGACGAACGGCTCGCCGGCGTAGGCCTCGCGGTAGACGCCGAGGAGCTCGGCCGTCGAGAGTGTCGTGGTGAGGGGCACGGAGGCGGTGGTGAAAAGCCCGCGGTTGAGCGGGACGAGGTGGGGCGTGAAGGCGACGCGGAGGGGAGCGCCGGCGAGCGCGCCGAGCTCCTGCTCGATCTCGGGCGTGTGGCGGTGGCTCGCGATCCCGTACGCCTGCACGTTCTCGTTCGCTTCGGTGTAGAGGTACATCGGCTCGATCTTCCGGCCCTGCGCCCCGGCGCCGGTCAGGCCGGACTTGCCATCGACCACGATGCCGTCGAGGCGCGCGAGCCCGCGCTTGAGCAGGGGCGCCGTCGCGAGGATCGCGCCGGCCGGGTAGCACCCCGGCGACGCCACGAGCGGCGCGCTGGCGATCGCCTTCCGGTGGAGCTCGGGCAGACCGTAGACCGCCTCGGCGAGCCCGGCGAGATCGGTGTGCGGCGCCTTGTACCACGTCACGTAGTCGTTCGGGTCGCGCAGCCGGTAATCGGCGGAGAGGTCGATCGCCCGGACGCCGCGGCGGCGTAGGACCGGTACCACGCGCTGCGACTCGAGGTGGGGCAGGGCGAGGAAGACGGCGTCGGCGATCCCGGCGAGCCACTCGGCGTCGAGGTCGTGGAAGGCGAGCTCGGTCAGCCCACGCAGATGCGGATACGCGCGCCCGAGCAGCTCGCCGGCGAGCCGCTCGGAGGTCACCCCGGTGACGGTAATCCTGGGATGGCCCAGCAGGAGCCGCAGGAGCTCGGCCCCCATGTAGCCGCTCGCGCCGGCAACGGCAACGCGCACCACGTCACGCCGCTTGGGCACTAGCGCTTCGAATACTGGAACTTTTGCCGCGCGCCGGGTTGACCGTACTTCTTCCGCTCGCGCATGCGCGGATCACGCGTCAGGAGCCCCGCCTTCTTGAGCGGCAGCCGGAGCTTCTCGTCGAACCGCGCGAGCGCCCGGGCGATGCCGTGGCGGACCGCGCCCGCCTGGCCCGTCGGGCCGCCGCCACCCACGGTGGCGATCACGTCGAACTGGCCGATGGTGTTCGTCACCTGGAGCGGCTGTGCGATGATCATGCGCAGCGTTTCACGCGGGAAGTAGTCCTCGAACGCGCGTCCGTTGACAGAGATGCGCCCGGCGCCGGGGCGGATCCACACCCGGGCGACCGACGTCTTGCGCCGCCCGGTCCCATAGAACCTGTCGAGCACTGCGGCCATCAGCGGACCTCCGACTTGGTGGACGCGGGCATCACGACCGGCTGCTGCGCCTGGTGGGGATGGGCGGCGCCCCGGTAGACCTTGAGCTTCTTGGCCATCGCCCGGCCGAGCCGGTTCTTCGGCAGCATCCCCTGGACCGCCCACTCGATGACGCGCTCGGGATGAGTCTTCAGCATGGTCTCCGCGCGTACCTCACGCAGGCCTCCGATGTACCCCGAGTGCCAGCGGTAGACCTTGTCGCGGAGCTTCCGTCCCGTGAGATGGACTCGTTCGGCGTTCACGACGACGACGTGATCGCCCACGTCGAGGTGCGGCACGAAGTTCGTCTTGTGCTTTCCGCGGAGGATTGACGCGACGCGACTGGCCAAGCGACCGAGGACTTGACCCTCGGCGTCCAGGACAAACCACTTCCGCTCGATTTCACTCTCCTTTGGCATCGGCGTCGGCATTCTATCCTCTCGACGGCTCTAAGTGGGCGTCCAGACAGAAAAATTCGCAACGATCTACTCTATTGGAAAACGCGTGCGCTGTCAACGAATCCTGGTCTTATCGGGCCAGGGACAGAGCGTGCGGACCGGGCAGACCGGGCACGCTGGCTTCCGTGCCGAGCAGGCGCGGCGCCCGTGAGTCGTCAGGAGGTGGGTCGTCAGGGTCCACTCCCGCCGGGGCAGGACGTTGACGAGCTGGTCGTGGATCTCGTCGGCATCCTCGGAGCGCGCGAGCCGCAGACGCTGGGAGACGCGGAAGACGTGGGTGTCCACGGCGATCGCCTGCTGNTCGAAGGCGTTACCGAGGACGACGTTGGCCGTCTTGAGGCCGACACCCGGCAGCGCCGTCAGCTCGTCCCGCGTCCGAGGCACCGCGCCGCCGTGGCGCTCGACCAGCGTCCGCGCCATGCCGACGAGCGCGCGCGCCTTGGCGCGGTAGAAGCCCGTCGAGTGGATCTCGCGCTCGAGCGTCGCGAGGTCGGCCTGTGCCCAGTCACGGGCCGTCCGGTACTTCGCGAANAGCGCGGGCGTCACCATATTGACCCGCTCATCGGTGCACTGAGCCGCCAGGATCGTCGCGACGAGGAGCTCGAGCGGGTTCGAGAAGTCGAGAGCGATCGTGGCGTCGGGATACGCCTTCCTGAGCGCGCGGACGATCTTTCGCGCGCGCGCGCGNTTCGCCTGCAGTGACTCCCGCATCGAGCTCTCCCGTCAGGGGCCGGCGGCGATGCGGATGGCGTCCGGCGTGATCTCGACCCGACCGACCTCGAGCCGGACGGGCAGCCGGCTCGCCAGCCCCAGCGAGGGATCATACCCGCGAACCACCCAGTCCACGAGCGAGCCGGGAAGCGGGACGCCACCCACGCGGACTCGCTCGAACGCCACCGCGAAGGGCCGGTCGCGCGACGGCACGAGGCGGACACGCGCGGTCACGTCGGGCCCCGGCTGTGCCGCGGCCAGCACGAGCGCGCCGGGCTCGAACGTCACGGACGCCCGCTTGAAGCCCTTGAGCTGCCGGAGGAACTCGTTGAAGTCCGCGGCCAGGATCGTCGCCCGCTCGAGTCGCACCAGGCCGGCGTCGAGCGGATTGAGCCGGCCGTCCGCGTACGCGCTGAACGGGTTCACGAGCAGGTCGTCGACGCCGAGCTGGAGGTCGCGGACGCGCGCGAGCGCGGCGTTCCGTCGCGTGAGGTCGCCGACCGTGGCGCGTGCCGCGCGCAGCTCGACGCGCGCGATCCGGCCGCGGAGGATCGCGTCGTCGTACGTGAGNCGGATCTGCAGACCTTCGACGTCTCGCGCGACCTCGCCGAGGCGGGCGCGGATCGCGCGCTCGACGGCACGGGCCATCACGGCCGGTCGCACGGTGGGCCCGGTATCCTCCCGACGCGCTCGCACCGTCGCGGTCGAGCCGTCCGGCAGCGGGAACTCGCCGATCACCGGAAAGACGCGGGCCAGATGGGGATCGTGGGCGAGCCGCTCGGCGATGCGCCGTGGGCGCTCGGCCGTCCACGACGGCCCCTGGTTGCCGGACTTCAACACCATGTATTCGATCCCGACAGGCTCCCCCTCCCACGCGCGCCCGACCTTGAGCCGAAGCCCGTCGCGGAGCGCGTAGTAGCGGAAGTTGCTCGCCGAGAAGAAGTTGTCGTTCGGCACGACGCTGACGGTGGCGGGCGCACCGCGGCTGTCGAGGGCGAGGAGGGCGAGGATCTCGCGGTGGCGCCAGTCGCCGCGCACCGGGGGCGTCTCCACCACGAAGGGCACGTCGAGCAGGGGAACCGAGACGTGCGGGACGCCGAACACCGTCGCGCTCACCTGGACCACCCCGGCGACGATCAGCAGCACGCGGCCGCCGTCCCGCAGGCGCGCCGGGAGCGCGCCGAAGCCCAGGCCCGCGAGGACAGCGGCGACTGGCAGGAGAGGCAGCGTGTAGCGAAGATTCTTGTTCTGGAGGAGCTCGAAGAGTGCAAACGCTGGCAGGACCGACGCGAGGAGGAGCCAGTGGCGCCGCCGGGCGGCCACGCCGAGCCCGAGGACGAAGAGGAGGACGGCGACGAGCCCGAGCTGCGTCGGGAACCAGCGCGGGTACAGCATCAGCGCCGCAGCCGTCAGCGGCTCGGGGTGGCCCGACTCCGCCGCCTGTCGGAACGAGCGGCTCGCGATCTCGGGGGCCAACCCGAGAAGCCGCGGGCCATACCAGGGCAGACCGAGCCCGCCGCCGATCAGCGCGGCCAGCGCGAGGTTCGCGAGCGCGCGGCGCGCTCGGATCCGCGCGGCGACCACCACGAGCGGCGCCAGCACGTAGGCCGCGAACGGCGGCTTGGTCAGCATGCCGAGCCCCAGGACCAGGCCGGTCGCGACGGACCAGCCGCGATGCTCGAACGTGTCGGTGCGGAGCAGGACGACGAGCATCAGCGCGACCATTGACGCGAGCGGGAGGTCGAGCTGAAAGCGCAGGGACGAGAAGACGACGAAGGGGGCGGTGGCGAACACCAGCGCCGCCACGACGCCCTCCGTCGCTCCGGCGAAGCGGCGCGCCAGCACGTAGACCGCGCCCGTGCCCAGTCCGAGGAAGGCCAGGACGACAGACTGAGCCGCGGCGACGTCGGACGGGGCGAGCCGGTACGCGAGCCCGGCCGCGCAGAGAACGAGCGGCGGATAGAACGACGAGCGCTCGAGGATCGCGGGCAGGTCGCGGCGCGCGAGGTCGCCGGCGCAGCGCACGGCGCGCTCGAGGTGGTTGGCGTGGTCCCACTCGGGCGGACGCCGGTCGAGCGCGAGCCAGACGGCCGTGACCGCGACCACCACCGCGAGGATCGCCCCGACCGGCGCCACCTCGCGCCCCCACCCCGACAAGGCACGCATCATCGCCGCGCGACGACGAGCAGGGAGGCGCCGAACGGGAGCGTCACACGCGGGACGAGGTGACGCTCCAGTGCGAACATCCACTCGAGCCATCGGTTGATCGCGGGCGAGGGGCGGCGGAGATCGTGGCTCGCGTCCCTCCGGAGCCGCTTCCACGCGCGCGTCAGCGCGACGGCCGGGAAGAGGAGCGTATTGAAGTAGCTCGCGTGGACGACGGCGAGTCCCGCGCGCTCCACCACGCGGGAGAGCTCACGTGCGGTGTAGCGACGCCGGTGGCCGAGCGCGACGTCGTGGCCGCTCCAGAGCCAGCGATAGGCCGGCACCGTGATCACGAGCAGGCCGCCCGGCCGCAGGGCGCGGCGGGCCGTGACGAGCGCCGCCACGTCGTCGTCGAGGTGCTCGAGGACGTCGAGGAGGAGCACGGCGTCGGCCCAACCCGGCTCCACGACGAGGTCCCCTGGGAGCCGGCCCGGCCGGACGTCGAGGCCGGCGGCACGCGCCGCCGCCGCAAGATCCGGATGCGTCTCCATGCCGACCGCCATGCCGAACTCGGCGAGCGCGGCCAACACGTTGCCGGTACCGCACCCGAGCTCGAGGAGACGAAGCCGGCCGGGCGGGAGCACGCGCCGCAGCGTCGCGAGCAGCACCGCCAGACGCCCCCGGAACCACCAGTGGCGCCGGTCCTCCTCGACGTGGGTCGCGACGTACGCGGGATCCATGCCGCTCACACGCTCGGCCCCCCGGCGCGGGCCGGTCGCGGGACGCCCGGCGGCGCTCACCGTTTCGCGGTGAGGAACCGGCCGAGGCGGGCGAGCCCCTCGCGGATGCGCTCGAGCGACGCGGCGTACGAGAATCGCAGGTATCCCTCGGCGTTGGCACCGAAGGCCGCGCCCGGCGTCACCGCCACGTGCGCCGCCTCGAGGATCTCGCGCGCGAGGCGCACCGAGTCCGTGCCGAGGTGGCGCGCGTTGGCGAGGACGTAGAACGCGCCCGTCGGCTCACAGGCCACGCCGAGCCCCAGCGCCCGAACGCCTGCGAGCATCGACCGGCGCCGCTCGTCGAAGCGGGCGCGGAAGCGGCGGCGCTCTTCCCCCGCCTCGCGCAGCGCGGCGACGCCTGCCCACTGGACGAACTCGCTCGTCGAGATGAAGAAGTTGCCGTAGAGCGTCTGGAGCGCGCGGATCCGGTCGCGCGGCGCGATCACGTAGCCGAGGCGATAGCCGGTCATCGCGTACGCCTTGGAGAAGCCGTTGAGGACGAACGCGCGGTCCGTGAACTCGAGGATCGTCCGGTCGCGCCCCTCGTAGGAGAGCCCGTGGTAAATCTCGTCGGAGACGATGAACGGCCCCCCGCCGCGGGCGAGCGCCGCGATCGCCGCCAAACGTTCCGCGGACAGGACCGTGCCCGTCGGATTGGCCGGCGAGTTGACGACGATGGCCTTCGTGCGCGCGCCCAGATGTTCCCGGATCGCCTCGGGGTGGTACTGGAAGCCGTCCTCCTCGGTGACCCCGACGTAGACGGGCCTCCCCTCGGCGTAGCGGATGAAGTTCGGGTAGCAGGCGTAGTAGGGATCGCTCAGCACGACCTCGTCGCCCGGGTCGAGGAGGTGGCCGAAGAGGAGGAGCATCGCCGGCGAGGTCCCCGCGGTCACGAGAATCTGGTCCGGCGACACGTTGACGCCGTAGGTCGCCGCGTAGTGCTCGGCGATCGCCTCGCGCAGCGGAAGGATGCCGAGGCTGTGCGTGTAGCGCGTGCGGCCGTCCTTGACCGCCTTCTCGACCGCCTCGCGGATCACCGCGGGCGCCTCGAAGTCCGGCTCGCCGAACTCGAGATGCACGACATCGACGCCCGAGCGCTCGAGCGCCTGCGCCCGCTCCCCCATCTCCACCGCGAGGAACGGCTCGATCTCCTGGATCCGCCGCGCGAAGCTCACCGTCGCCTCCCCGCGTGAAGTCTCGCTGTGACGATCTGCCAGAACATCCCCGGGCCGTGTCGGAACACCCCGACCTTGCTCCCCGGCTGGTCGGCCCAGTTCACCGGGATCTCGACGACACGATACCCGGCAGCCTGCGCCGCGAGAAGCAGCTCGACGTCGAAGCCGAAGCCCCGCGTCCGGAGTCCGACGAAGAGGCGCTCCGCCGCGGCGGCGCTGAAGACCTTGAACCCGCACTGCGAGTCGGCCACCGACCGGAGGCCGAGCCGGGCGACGAGCCAGTTGAAGACTCGGCCCGCCGCGACCCGATGCGGCAGCGCGGCGACCGACACGGACGGGTCGACCAGGACGCGGGAGCCGATCACGACGTCTGCGCCGGCCAGGAGCGCGGGCTCGAGCCGCTTGACCTCGGCGATCGGCGTCGCACCGTCCGCGTCGGTGAACAACCGGTAGACACCCCGGGCGGCGAGCATGCCCGCNCGCACCGCCGCGCCCTTTCCCGCGTTCACCGGAAGCCGCAGGAGCCGCACGGACGCGAGCTCACGGACGCGCGCTTCGACGAGCGCGGGCGTGTCGTCGGTCGAACCGTCGTCCACGACGATGACCTCGTACGGCTCACCGCGGCCCTCGAAGAACGAGACGACGTCGTCCAGGTAGGATGGCAGGCGCCGCGCCTCGTTGAACGCCGGGATGACGACCGACCAGTGCGTCGCCGTCACCGGATTGCCGAGCGGTCCGGGGTCCGCCGACGACGGGCCGTCGCGGTCTCGTAGGCGGCGCGGACGACCCCTTCGGCGACGGCCGGCGCGACGTTCTTGTTGAAGACGCTCGGGATGATGTACTCCTCGCTGAGCTCGCTCCGGCTGACGCACGCCGAGAGGGCCCGTGCCGCCGCAACCTTCATCTCGTCATTCACCGCTCGCGCGCGCGAATCGAGCAGGCCGCGGAAGAAGCCGGGGAAGCACAGCACGTTGTTGATCTGGTTCGGATAGTCGGAGCGCCCCGTCGCCATGACGCGAACGTGCCGCTCGGCTTCCTCCGGCCGGATCTCGGGATCGGGGTTCGCCATGGCGAAGACGATCGGGTCTCGGGCCATACGCTTGATGTCCTTGACCGTCAGGATCCCTGGCACCGACAGGCCGATGAAGACGGCCGCGCCCTCGAGCGCGTCGCCGAGCGTGCCCTTGACCTGGCGCGGGTTCGTGGCCGAGGCGACCCAGCGCTTCATGAAGTCCATGCCCTGTTCGCGCCCGCGGTAGATCGTGCCGTGCTCGTCGACGCCGATGATGTCGCGCACGCCGCTCGACTGGAGGATCTTGATCGTGGCCGTGCCTGCAGCGCCCACCCCGGTGACGACGACGCGGATCCGCCGGAGGTCTCGTTTGACGATGCGGAGGGCGTTGAGCAACGCCGCGAGGACGACGACGGCGGTGCCGTGCTGGTCGTCGTGGAAGACGGGAATGTCGAGCTCCTTGCGAAGGCGCTCCTCGACCTCGAAGCAGCGGGGCGCGGCGATGTCCTCGAGGTTGATGCCGCCGAAGGCCGGCGCAACGAGCTTGACGGTCTCGACGATCTTGTCGACATCCTTCGTCGCAAGGCAGATCGGGAACGCGTCCACGCCCCCGAATTCTTTGAACAGCATCGCCTTGCCCTCCATCACCGGCAGGGCCGCCTCGGGCCCGATGTCGCCGAGGCCCAGGACCGCCGTGCCGTCGGTGACGACGGCGACCGTGTTCTGCTTGATCGTCAGCGAGAANGCAAGCTGTCGGTCGTCGCGGATCGCCAGGCAGACGCGGGCGACCCCGGGCGTGTACGCCATCGAGAGGTCGTCACGCGTGCGGATCGGGACCTTGTTGCGTATCTCGATCTTCCCGCCGAGGTGCATCAGGAAGGTCCGGTCGGAGACGTGCCCGATGCGGACGCCCGCGACGTGACGGAGCCGGCTCACGATCTGCTGGGCGTGAACGCTGTCGCGCGCCTTGACGGTGATGTCGCGCAGGGTCCGCTCACGCGTGGTCTCGACGAGGTCGACCGCGCCGATATCCCCGCCCGCTTCGCCGATGGCGGACGCGACGCGGCCCAGCATGCCCGGGCGGTTGGCGATCTGCAGGCGGATCGTGAAGCCGTAGGAGGCACTCGGTGTCTTCATCCTCCGCCTTCTACCCCCTCGGCCTGACGGCTGTCAAACCG
>JGI25386J43895_10000258_pt1 | contig 9668 bp, 9 predicted proteins | sample GraSoi013_1_40cm_2_FD_43895 | JGI IMG/M metagenome (IMG submission 43895) | reverse complement strand
TTCTGGCGAGAAGTTTCGAACGTCCTTTCGCTTCTGCTATCAGGTTTTCGAGCGGTATGATTTTCCAGTTGGGACAGTTGATCAGGAGATAATCAGGACGCAGATCCAGCGCCTGCGATATTCTTTCCAGATCCTTCTGGTCAGCGATCNTAACCTCAAGCGCTACTGGCGTCTTGTTTCTCTTGGCACTCGACACGTGGTCAACCCTTGACGTGACGAGAATGTCCATTCCTTCCAGTCGCGAGGCGATTTTCGCGTTGACTCCAGGAAGCTTGACGTCGGTGAGGACGGTGTGTGGTTTGGCTTCGTCGACCATCTTGCGGATGGTTTCCGCGGATAGTTCGGGGTTAGGCTCGAGCCAGAATTCTTTCACTTCTTTCACCCAGGATGGAGAGTGCTTGCGTGGGGCTGCTCCCGTTGTGGACTATTTCGACGAGTGCTCTAGTCATCAAGGCCGGGTTGCGATGCTGGAACACGTTTCGCCCAATCGATACTCCAGCAGCCCCTGCTTTGATAGAGTCCGAGACGAGCTGGAGAGCTTCGGATTCACTGCCTGCTTTGGGCCCACCGGCTACGACCACTGATGCGTTGACGCTCTTGACGACGTTTCGGAAGCTCTCAACATCTCCTGTATAGTTCGTCTTGACGACGTCTGCTCCCAGCTCGTACCCGAGCCGTGCTGCGTGGCTGACCACTTCGTAAGCGTGCTCGTTCNGGATTCCGGGTCCTCTCGGATACATCATCGCGAGGACTGGTAAACCGGCATCGTCGCTTTCGTCTAGTATTCGCGAGAACTGGTCGAGCATGTCTTGCTCGTGCTCGGATCCCACGTTGATGTGAACAGACACCGCGTCCGCGCCCAGACGAACGGCTAGTTTTACAGTGGATAGTTGCGTTTTCCAGTTCGGCTCACGGGTTAGTCGTGTGGCGCCGGAGAGGTGGAGTATGAGACCCATTCCCTGGTTGTCCACTGTCTTGGCTATGCCAGCATGGACGAGTACAGCGTCCGCTCCGCCCTTAGCTACGTTGTCTATCGTCGTTTCCATGTCTGTGAGTCCTTCGATTGGTCCGACGGATACTCCATGGTCCATCGGTATGATGACAGTCTTGCCATCTTGTTTGAATATCCGTCTGAGTCTGCGGGTTTTTCCTGTTTCCATTTTTCTTAGATCACTTGATGAGCTTCTTTGCGAGGAAGAGTTCGGCGTTGAGGATGGAGCATCCGGCTCCACCGCGGACTAGGTTGTGGCCTAGGGCCATGTACTTGACACCGGCCAACGCTGGGTCTCGCCTGACCCGTCCAACCGTCACCGTCATTCCGTTTCCCTCATCGACATCGAGCCGTGTCTGAGGACGATCCTCTTCGTCCCGGACGACAATCGGGTGCTCGGGGGCTGAAGGAAGCTTCAGCTGTTGAGGAGTTCCTTTGAACTCTCTCATCACCTTCACAATTTCGCTGGGTGTTGCGGCGGATCGTGTTTTGGCAAAGACTGCTTCCATGTGTCCGTGGAGTGTTGGGACCCTGTTGCAGCTCGCGGAGACAGTGATCCCGGCGGGTTTTGTTATTGTCCCAAGAATCTTGTTGGTTTCGTGTTCGACCTTTTCCTCTTCGTTTCGGATGAAGGGGATGACGTTCTGCATAATGTCTAGCGATGCGACTCCAGGGTAGCCTGCACCCGACACAGCTTGCATTGATGACACGACGACGGTTTCGAGGCCAAACCTGTCTTGGAGTGGTTTGAGAGAGAGGGTTAGAATGGCGGTCGTGCAGTTGGGATTGGCAACTATGAAACCGTCTGTCTTCATCCGCCGCTTCTGTTCTCCTACCATCTCAGCATGTTCAGGGTTTACTTCTGGGTTCAGGAGTGGGACGAATTGATCCATTCTGTGCGATGATGCGTTCGAGAACACTGGCATCCCGGCTCTAGCAAACTCCTCCTCCACTGGTCCTGCGACTTCAGCAGGAAGGGCCGAAAATGCAAGGTCTGGATCGTCCAGGGCCTGCGGCTTAGGTTCTGTAAGTACGAGTTTTCCTAGCTCATCGGGAAGGTTTGCGTCTTTTCTCGATCCGATAGAGGTGGCATATTCTTTACCTACGTTCTTGTCGGACGCGGCGACTGCGCTTACCTGGAACCATGGGTGATGGGCGAGCAGCTGGACGAATTTCTGACCCATCATTCCGGTGGCGCCGAGGACGGCTACCTTTCTCTTGTTCGCCATTCTAGTTGTTCTCCAGCGAGGTTCTGATCAGCTTACCCGCCTGTTTCCTGACCTTCCAGTCGACAAGGACGAGGACGGATGATGTTATGGTGAGGACGCCGAATATGTTGATGTTACTCAAGCGCAACGCATCGCTTACTCTTGCAACAACTCCAGGCGTTTCCTCCAAGCCAACTCCTTTGACTGTGATGAGGGCCATTCCCATCCTGGCGGCAAGTGCAAGACCGTGAGGGTCTTTTGCGACTACGTCGTGGAGTCTAGATATTTGTCGTCGTAAGCTTGGTGTCTGGCTGAGGTAAAGTATCGCGCTATCGCTGTCTTGCGATATAGCAACCAGATTCGTTCTGATGATCTTCGTGACTTTCCGGATAAGTTCTGGGTTCTGGGGCAGGTCTCTTCCTACCAGGGTTATGGAGGCGACCGGGTCGGGATTGTGGATTTTCACTTCAAGTTCGGGCAGTGGTCCGCCTGTGATCTGTGTTCCGTGTGCGTCGAGTCTCCCTACTGCGCTGGGTATGACTCGGATGTTGATTGCTGGGTCTTTGTATCGTAGCGCCTTTCGATGGATGAATTTTGTTCCGCTATCGGCGATTCCTATCAACGCTTTCATGTCGATGGTTCTGAGAACATGCGCGTTACTGATCAGGCTGGGGTCGCCTGTGAGGATTCCTGGTGCGCTGGTTACCAGGACGACCTCGTCTGCCCCGAGTGCGGTGGCGATGAGGAGGGCGGTGGTGTCGCTTCCTCCACGTCCGAGCGTGCTGATTCGTCCATCTCTGGTCCGGCCTATGAAGCCACCGATGACCGGGATAATTCCGTCTTCAACCACGGGTTTTACATATTTTCGTATTCGTTGAATGCTCGCTGTTCTCAACGGGTTCGCGTTTGAAAAGTCATGATCCGTTATGATTGGCCAGTCTCGGTCTGATGGGTCGAAGTAACGCGCTTGTATCCCGCGTGATTTCAATGATGCTGCGAAGATCCTGGCGCTGGTTCTCTCGCCCATNGCGAGAATATCATCTCTATCCGTGTCTACTATTCCAGCGCCGTGGTTCGTGAGTTCGAGAAGCTCNTCAGTTGTTCTGCCGACCGCGCTGACTACTGCAACTAGTCTGTTTCCTTTAGAGTATTCTATAGCGACTGATTCTGCCGCTAGGTTGATTTTNTTTCCATTGGATAGGCTGGAACCGCCAAATTTGGCGATGATCANGCGGCGGCGTTGACGCCTTCGCATGGCCTGGTTTGGTCGGTATCCTATCTCAGTTGTTGTGAAAGTTAGAGTCTGATTCTGGTGCTTAGCCTTTGATGAGGGTCTCGGGAGCGGGCTTATGCCAGTAAAGATGACCACCCATCCCCGTTCACACCAGAGATAAGTTCCAATTACGCTCCCCGCTTATTTAGCGTTATGGAAACGCCAACTCTCGGGACCTCCCTCTTCTTGGAAGAAATGATCCCCAATGAGCACACCCGGGCACCTCCCCTGATTGAAATTTCGCGCAGCTATCATCATTTCAACGCGACCGCGCTGCTATGTGTAGCCTCAGTCGAGGCCGCATCAGCCGGAGTATATGTTTTCGAGAGGTAGACCGTAAGTATCTCGTTAGCATTAATTATGTACGGTGACAAGAATGGATTTGGCATATCTATTGGGCTTAGGCACCAACCTTCTTTTGCTTGAGTACGTTCTGATTCAGAGGAAACGAATGATGGCCTTCACCTTGAAGACCCTTAAAGTTCGAGGTACCACTGTCGAGGTACCTCTCTCGGCTCCAGGTTGTCTCTAGGGCGGCAAATCGCCTGGTTTTGTAACCCGTTTTTTTCATGAGTCTGATGAATGCCGGCTAGCGAGCTGGACTACTCGTCCACTGTTTGCGGAACCTCGAGAATTCTTCGTCACGAGTTGGAGTTGGTCGCCCGATCGCCACCATTCTATCAATTATGCTCGGAGTGTAGAAGAAGTGTTCGATGAAGCCTCGGTGTTTGACTCTTTCAACATCCTCAAGATGCATTCCATCGATCCTCTCTAGCGCTTGAAGAAACGCTTCCTTTCCCACGAGAGCAGCGGTCTGTTGATCCGCTTTCAATCTGATCTTTCTCCATCTACCAACAGACCTAATTCTGTTCAACACAAATACTACACCGAAGTAGGTTGGAATCCCGACCACCACTCCGGTGGACAAGGGAAAATTGAAGAGTACCACNGGGAGAAAACTGAGAACGAAGAACACGGGAAGAAGTAGCAGGCCGAGTAAATAGAACTTGACTATTTCAAAAGCGGACCTGCGTAGACGTTTGTCCCTTGCCATCCGCCGGAAGATTAGAGCAGATGCTATGAGTGGTTTCCACTCTGATGGTACAAGCTTGCCGACCAGAGTCGTTGGAAGAACCAACCCATCGGGAAAAACAAGTGGTTGGTCTGAAGGGATCGCACGCGTTGGGTTGACCAGTCGGACGGTTGATGGATTGTAGCCTTCAACTCCAAGCTCGTAACACAGATCTCGTAACATGCTGAGAAATTCGGCGTTTCCCTTCAGCATCTCTCCGGAATGAACATACGAGGGAAAGGACATGGCAAGGCCTCTGTAGGAGTGGAGTGACCCATGCAGAGGAATACTGAGAACTTGTATTTCTAGATAGCTGAGCGGCTAGATGCTTGCTCCGATTATCATCAGGATTAGGGCGATTCCCAGCAAGGCTACTCCCAAGCGTCCAGCTATGCCCATTCGCTTCTGGAGACCTGCCATTTGGGCTGCCATCGGATTTTGAGCCGCTGGTTCCGCTAGTGGCTTCGGGGCTTGCTTTGTCAGTGATATGAATTTTCGGCCTGCTGGAACTAGGATTCCTAGCGCGATTATCAGAACGACGAGCCCGAGTATGGCACCTGCTTGAATGTAAACGAGTCCTGAAGTGCTGGGGGCGAGCGAAGTTGCTGTCTGGGTTGTGTATCCGTATAGGATGAGTCCGGCTATTATTGCTAGGATTGAGCTTCCGGTGATGAACTTGAGGTATCTTGGGAGAGCGGACTGGATGAATTCGGCTCTGGAAGAGGGAGACATTTTGGAAAGTGAAGGAATAATGACTGAGACGAATAGTGCAGCGCCTCCCATCCAAGCTACTATCGCGCCAATGTGGAGCACTAGCAGGATGAGGAACGTCGCGTCGGCAGCCATATGCTGGAACCGGAAATGGGTTGGAGCATCCGGTTATTATGATGTATCATTCGCTGTCTACTGTACCTTTTTCTGTAGAAAACATAGAATGGGAGAACAACGCTAAGTCGAAAAAATGGAATCAACAACAGGAAATCAGGTCCTGAAACTGCTTTTTGAAACGCATTATTGAAACACACGTTGAAACTGGTTCCTGAAAACGGTTGCTGGAATCACCTCCTGAAACAGGCAACCGTGAATTTTCGGGCCCCCCGGGGCCTACTCAAGTCTCGCGTTGCCCCTCATGTTCCGTTCAAGAACTCTTAATGCTAACACCGTCGACTACTCATCTCGTCCTTGTGTGGCATATTCGGCTGCGTTCTCCACGACGGTAGAGAGGCCGCTCCACTCATCCACGCGGCCCTCAAACGACTAGAATACCGAGGGTACGACTCGGTCGGCGAGGTAACGATCTCCAATGGAACTCTTACCGTAAAGAAGGATAGTGGACGACTTGATGAGGTCCACGCCAAATACAACCTCGACGATCTCCTCGGACCCGTAGGCGTCGGGCATACCCGCTGGGCAACACATGGCCGACCGGTCAAGGAGAACTCTCACCCGTTGGTCGACTGCAAATCCCGAATCGCCGTCGTCCACAACGGGATAATAGAAAACTATCTCGACCTCAAACGTGAACTCGAAACCAAAGGGCACCGGTTTGCCTCAAGAACGGACACGGAAGTTGTCCCACATATGGTTGAGGAATATCTCAGCCACGGGCTCAGTCTTGAAGAGGCATTCCGGAAAACTATCAATCGGCTGGAAGGAGCCTACTCCATCGTCCTGACCAGTCTGGAGAAGCCGAAGACTATTCTCTGTGCCCGCCAGGAAAGCCCCTTGGTCCTCGGACTGGGAGATGGAGAATACTACTGCGCCAGCGACATAGCAGCTTTCCTACCCCTGACTCGAAAAGCGTTGATTCTGGAGGAAGGGGAAATGGCCATTCTCGACCCAGACGGGATTAGGATCCTGAAAGCGAAGAATGGGGTTGCGGTAAAGAGAGACGCTATCACGGTAACTTGGGATCCGGAGTCTGCTAAGAAACAGGGTTACAGGCACTTCATGCTCAAGGAGATCCACGAGCAAGTCCATACAATAAGAGACGCGATGAGGACCCATGAGATCTACTATGATCTTCTCGCCAGCAAGCTGATGCAGTCCGAGAAAGTGTTCATCGTCGCTTGCGGAACCTCCTATCACGCTGGGCTAGTAGGAGGACAGGCTCTCATGAAACTGGCGGGAATGAACGTCAGGGTCGTGGTAGCATCCGAGTTCTCAGACGAAGCTCTCGACCTCGTCGACTCCAAGACAGCAATCCTCGCAGTAAGCCAATCCGGCGAGACGATGGATACTCTTAACGCGGTTAGAGACGCGAAGGCCAAGGGAGCCTCGATCGTCAGCGTGACAAACGTCTTGGGTTCCACGTTGATGCGCTTGTCCGATGTCTATATCGGACAGAACTCGGGACCAGAGATCGGCGTCGCGGCGACAAAGACGTTCACCTCACAGGTCACTGTTCTCCTCAGACTCGCGATTGCGATCGGTAGAAAGAAGGGTGAAGTCTCATCTAAAGAGATTAGCGAACTGGAAGAGGCTCTGCACCGAACTCCTGCCTTGATCCAGAATCTGCTGAATACGAGGGTGGAGGACGTGAAGAAGATTGCCGAGAGCTGCAGCGGTGCGTCGAGCATCTGTTTCCTTGGGAGAGGAGTCAGCGTGCCAACATCCTTGGAAGGACGATTGAAACTCCTAGAGCTAAGCTACATCCCCGCGATCGCGTATCCTGCGGGCGAGAGCAAGCACGGTTTCATCGCACTCATCGAAGAAGGATTCCCAACGGTGTTCGTGGCACCGAGGGACGAGACTCACAAGAAAATAATCGGTAACATTATGGAGATGAAGGCCCGCGGAGCGAGAATAATCTCGATCATAGAAGAGGGAGACGAAGAGGTCAGAAACCTATCCGACGATGTGATAGAAATACCAGAATCCCTCCCATCGCTCGCAACCCCAGTCGTCTACGTCGTTCCCCTGCAACTCCTAGCCTACTACATGTCTGTAATTCTAGGCCACGACCCTGACTATCCGAGAAATCTGGCCAAGAGCGTTACGGTAGAATAGTTACCGTCGGGATCGCCTTGATGGATGTTGCTGAAGAACAGCGAATGCTGGAGGAGAAAGTGGGCAAGGCCTTGGAAGAGGCGAGGGCCAAGCTTGACGTGGCTCTAGACTATCTCTCCAGAGGCGGATCAGATTCCGAGAAGAAAGTCTGGTGGGCTGAAGAAGCAGCCGAATACAGTAGTCTGCTCTACTCTCTCACCTATGGTCTTGAGGATGAGGACCCACCCGTCCCGGTGAGGAAGAGGAACGCCGAGCCCATTCCGCTGGTCAAGGAATCAGACGAATCCCTACGGCGCGCGACAGAGCTTCGTGGCAAATCACCCTTGGAAGGGTACCGATATCTCAGGACCACAGTCTACAAGCTTAGAGAAGCCCACCGCATTCTTGAGAAAGCTGGTNCGAAAANGCGCTAGCCTTTAACTAGAGGCTGGGCTGGCGCAAGCCCTCTCGCAGGCCCTTCAGTATGTTCCGGTCCGTAGTATGCCTCGCAGGCGGGGTTGGTGCAGCGCGTTTCTTGGACGGCCTTGTACAAGTCTATCCGCCGGAAAAGGTAACAGCGATCGTCAACACTGGAGACGACCTCGACTATCTCGGTGTCCACATTAGCCCCGACATTGACATTGTCACGTATACGCTCGCGGGAATTGTAGACAAGGAAAAGGGGTACGGAATCGCTGGGGACACTTACAATTGCATGGCACAGCTCGAGCGTTATTCTGCGGAAACATGGTTTCGAATAGGTGACAGGGATTTTGCAACCCATCTCCTCAGAACAGCCTTCCTCCAACAGGGATTCAGCCAATCGGAATTGACCGAAAAAATTCGANTGTTCCTAGGCGTGAAGGTCAGAATCCTGCCTATGACTGACCAGATGGTGGCTACCAAGATCAAGACCTCAGCTGGACTATTGGATTTCCAGGAGTATTTTGTCAAGAGAAAATTCGAGGATAATGTAGAAGATGTAAGCTACGAGGGAGCGAGCATAGCGACGCCTGCGCCGGGCGTTGTGGAATCACTAGAAAAATCAGAAGTCATCATCCTCTGCCCCAGCAACCCTATCCTTAGCATCGGACCAATCCTCGCCATTCCCGGAATCCGCAACGCTCTAGCGAAGACCAAAGGCCGAATTCTTGGTATCAGTCCCATCGTTGGGGGAAGGTCGATAAAGGGCCCCCTAGATCGTATCATGCGCCATTTGGGATTGGAAGTCTCTCCCCTCGGAGTTGCCCAGCTCTACAAAGGACTGGTCAGAGGCTTTGTCATCGATAATGTCGACAAAGCTGTCGCTTCGAAGATTAACGGGCTTGGAATGAAGGTCGCTTCAACCCAGACGATCATGGACTCATCGGCTGCGAGAGTCCGGTTGGCAGAAGATACCTTGAAGCTGGCGGAAACTCTTTGAAAAGAAACTTTGCAATCATTCCCGTCAANGGACTGCTCGATAGCAAGAGCAGGCTTTCCCGCTCACTCGGACCACAAGACAAGAAAAAACTCGTCATTGCTTTATTGGAAGACGTGCTGACTGCAGTCGAAGGATCTGAACTTTTCAGCCGGGTCCTGGTTGTTTCTCCTGACCCAAATGTTGCGGAAGAGGCTAACTTACCCCAGGGGTCATTTCTCCACCAGGAAGGACAAGGGCTCAACGCAGGTGTCCGACAGTCAACACACTTCGCTCTCAATGAGAAGGCGTCCTCCGTGGCCGTAATACTTGCAGACATTCCCCTTCTAGAGCCGAGAGACCTGAAAGAATTGTACTCGATGGGAGGTACAGTACCGAGAGTCGTCCTGTCCCCGTCGTTAAAGGCAGGGACCAACGTTATGGTTCGAGAACCTCCCAACGCTATCGGCCCATCATATGGAAGATGGAGTTTCAGCACCCACCTTCGAGCAGCGCAGAAGACAGGGGCCGCTGTTTATTCAATCTCGAATTTCCGTTTGTCTTTCGACGTCGATACTCCTGAGGACTTGATCACCATGAGGAAGCGGGATCCTCAGGGAAAGACACGTACCGCTCGATGTCTTCAGGAAATGACGATACATGTCATGGCGCGAAGCTCTGGGTAGAGGGGTTAGAACTGCAACTCAATTATGAGTAGAAACTCTTTTATGAGTAGA
>JGI25386J43895_10000257_pt1 | contig 9669 bp, 9 predicted proteins | sample GraSoi013_1_40cm_2_FD_43895 | JGI IMG/M metagenome (IMG submission 43895) | reverse complement strand
GTACGAGCGGCTGGGGCTCGACCGGTGGCGGCGGTGGCTCGTCGAGGGCGCGCGCGGGCTCGCGCTCGACGTGGGGTGTGGAACCGGGCGGAACCTACCCCTCTATCGCGAGGGCGTCCGGGTCATCGGTCTCGATCCCGCGTGGGCCGGGCTCCAGCGCGCGCGGCGGCGCGCGCCGCGCGCGCGCCTCGTCTGCGGCAGCGCCGAGGCGCTCCCGTTCCGCGACTCGACGTTCGACACGGTGGTGAGCGGCCTCGTCTTCTGCAGCGTCCCGGACGCGCGTCGTGGCCTCGCCGAAGTCGGCCGCGTCCTCCGTCCCGACGGCCGGCTCCGCATGCTCGAGCACGTGCGCTCGGTCAGGCCGTGGAAGGCACGGGTTCAGGACACGCTCGAGCGGTTCTGGGTCGGGTTGTCCGGCGGCTGCCATCCGAACCGCGACACCGAGCGCGCCGTCGAGGCGTCGGGCTTCGTCATCGAGCCGGACGGACGGCGGGCCAAGGGCGACATGCGCCGCTTCGCGGCGCGCCCGGACATGCGCGGCTGATCGGGCGACCGGAGCCACGCGCGCCTCGCTCAGGCCACCCTCGGCCCGAGCCGGCCTCGCGGTCCCCGTTACAAATCGTTGCCGGAGTAGGAGAGGTTGAAGGACTTGTTGCAGAGCGGGAAGTCCGGGACGATGTTCTTCAGCACCGCGTACTCGAGCGCCGCCCAGTTCCTGAACGATGGGTCCACCACCTTGACCCGCGCGAGCTTCGTCGGCGCCTCGGCGAGGACCCAGTGCCAGATCGGACCCCGCCATGCCTCGACGAGGCCGAACGCATGGCCGCCCGCGGGCAGGGGCGGAAGCGGCCCGCGCGTCGGCCCCTCGGGCATGCCCGCGGTCGCGGCGCGGATGAGCCGCGCCGACTCACGGATCTCGTCCACGCGCACCATCGTCCGCGCCCACACGTCGCCGGCCTCGTAGACGGCGGCGCGCACCCCGAGCTCGCCGTAGGCGGCGAAGGGCGCGTCACGCCGGAGGTCGGCGTCGATCCCGCTCGCCCGTCCGACGAGCCCCACGACCTGCATCTCGCGCGCGGTGTGCGTAAAGAGCCGCCCGGTGCCCTGCAGCCGCTCGAGCACCATCGTGTTGTCGAGGCAGAGCCGCGCGGTCTCGAGGAACTCGGTGACGAGCGTCTCGACGGTCGNGGCCAGTGGGGCGAGNGAGGCGCGCTCGACGGGGCCCGTCACGCCGCCCGGCACGACNNCGCCGCGGAGCAGNCGGTGACCGGCGACCCGCTCGTTCAGCCGCAGCAGCTCCTCGCGGATCCGGAAACAGTGCGAGTGGCCGAAGGCGAAACCCGTGTCGTTGACGATCATGCCGACGTCGGCGACGTGGTTGTAGAGGCGCTCGAGCTCGAGCAGGACGACGCGGAGCCACCCGGCGCGCGGCGGCGCCTCGCAGCCGGCGAGCGCCTCGAGCGCCTGGCAGTGGGCCAGGGCGTGGCCGACGCTCGTGTCGCCCGAGATGCGCTCGGCGAGCCTGGGAGTCTGGTCGAGCGGCAGCGCCTCGAAGAGCTTCTCGGTGCCCTTGTGGACGAAGCCGAGCCGCGTCTCGAGGTTCACGATCGTCTCGCCCTGGACGCTGAACCGGAAATGGCCGGGCTCGATGATCCCGGCGTGCACCGGGCCGACGGTGATCTCGAAGATGCCCTCGCCCTCGACGCGGCGGAAGGGGAACGGCTGGCCTTCGTCCCTGAAGTCGTCGCGTGGCGTGGTGTCTCGGCGCAACGGGTGATACCCCGCGGGCCAGAACTGATGGAGGGCGAGCCGGCGCAGGTCCGGATGGCCGACCGGCACGAGGCCGAGGAGGTCGTGGATCTCGCGCTCGAATCGGCTCGCCGCGAACGACCGCGTCGCGAGGGAGGGGAACCGCGCGTCGTCGGGCGCGACCGAGACGAGCACGGCGGCGCGCGGCGAGAGGGTGGCGGGCGCGAAGACGTAGACGAGCGTGAAAGCCCCCGAGCTCGCACGCGTGTCCGCGGCGGCGAGGAACTGGCAGGTCGCGCCGAGCGCCGCGAGCCGGTCCGCCAATGCCAGGATCTCACCGACCGCCACGCGGCACTCGAGCGCGTCGGCGCCGCGCGCCGTCACGCCTGTCGCCCCCGACTCGTCGAGGGCCCGCGTCAGCGCATCGGACGCCACGCGCGCCATCTCAGCCGGCCACCACGGCCGCGATCCGGTCGAGTGCCAGGGCGAGGCCGGGAGGCCACGCGAGGCCAGTGAGCACGAGCAGCAGGAGCGCCACGAGTACGGGGACCGCCGGCCACGCGCCCAGTGACGCGTGCACGGGAGGCCGCGCCGGAACGCCGTGGAGCATCGTCTGCGTCGTTCGGAGCAGCCCCGCGAACGCCAGGACGAGGAGCGCCAGGCCGACCGCCGCGACGCCGACCGGGCCCTCGCCGAAGCCGGCGCCGAAGATCATCACCTCGCTCGTGAAGAGCCCGAAGGGCGGCAGCCCCATCAGCGCGAGCATCGCGGCAAGGAACGCGCCGCCCGTGCGCGGCAGCGGCCCCATCAGCCCGCGCACGTCCAGGACCTCGGCGGAGTCGTAGGCGGCGCGGATCCGCCCGGCCAGGAGGAAGAGCGCCGACTTCGCGAGGGCGTGGTTCGCGAGGTGCAGGAGCGCGCCCGTCACGCCCCACGCGCCGCCGAAGCCCAGCCCGAGGCAGGCGATGCCGATGTGTTCGACGCTCGAGTAGGCGAGCATCCGCTTGAAGTTCTGCGAGGTCCACAGGAACAGGGCCGCGACCGCCATCGAGGCGAGCCCGAGCGCCAGGAGGATCCGCCGCGCGAACGCCGGACCCGCCGCGAGGTCCACGACCGGCTTGAAGCGCAGGAGCGCGTAGACGCCGACCGAGAGGAGCACGCCCGACATGAGGGCGCTNACGGGCGCCGGCGCCTCGCTGTGCGCGTCGGGGAGCCAGGTGTGCATGGGGGCCAGCCCCGCCTTGGTGCCGTAGCCCACGACGAGGAAGACGAAGGCCAGCTCGATGACCCGCGGCGGGAGCCGCGGCGCGACGCGGAGGAGCGTCGTCCAGCGGAGCGCGTCGACCTCGTCGCCGAAGAGCTGAATGTCGGCGAAGTAGACGAGGACGGTCCCGAGGAAGGCGATCGCGATGCCGACCGAGCAGATCAGCAGGTACTTGTACGCCGCCTCGAGCGAGGCGCGCGTGCCCTCGAAGTTCACGAGGAAGACCGAGGCGAGCGTCGTGCCCTCGACGGCGACCCACATGAGCCCGACGTCGTCGGTGGTCACCGCCAGGAGCATCGTGAACACGAACAGGTGGAAGAGCGGGTAGAAGCGCCCCGAAGCGTAGCGCGGCGCCTCGGTCGCCGCGAGCGCGCCCACCAGGCCGATCAGCGCGACCATCCAGGCCGACAGCGCGTCGGCGCGCAGGAAGCCGCCGAGCGCGGTCACGACGCCCTCTCGGTGGACCGCCAGGGCGACCGCGACCGACGCCGCCAGGGTGAGTGCCGCGGTGAGCGCGTGCACGGCCGTCGCCAGACGGCCGCGCGACTGCGCCAGCAGGAGCGCGCCCGCCAGGGGGATCGCGAGCAGGGCGAGGAGCGTCATCCGCGCAGCTCCCGGAGCCGCTCCTCCTCGGTCGAGGCGTGCTCGCGGCGGACCTGCGCGACGACACCCTCCATGATCAGCACGACGACGAGCACGTCGAGGAAGACGCCCGCCTCGACGATCGACGGCAGGCCATAGGTCGCCAGGATCGCGAGGGCGAAGATNCCGTTCTCGAACACGAGGAAGCCCAGGGTGTGGCCGAACGCGTCGTGGCCGGTCACGCAGAGGTAGAGGCCGATGAGCGCCATGGCGAAGGCGAGCGGGATGCCGCCCTCNGTCGGCAGCTCCGTCGCCGCGTTGACCGGGAGCATGATCACGTACGCGGCCACGACCAACACCCCTGCGACGAGGAGTGGGATACCCGACGAGCGGCCGGGGGCGACGGGCCGCACCGGCACGCCCGCGCCGATGCGCCAGAGCAGGCGCGGGATCATCCACGCCTTGACGACCAGGACGACGGCGCCGACCCCGAGGAGCGCCCACTTGCCTGCGAAGACGCCGATGGTGCCGGCGAGCACGGCGAGCAGCACGGACTGGGCGGCGAAGAGGTGGAGCCGAGCCGGCCAGCTCTGACGCCAGACGAGGAGCAGCGTCGTCGTCAGACCCAGGAACGCGAGGAGATTCGCGGCGGCGGTCATGGGACGAGGAACACTGCGGTGACGGAGAGGAGCGCGAGCGCGAACGAGCCCGCCAGGAGCTCGGGCACGCGGAAGAGCCGGAGCTTGGCGACCACCGTTTCGAGGACCGCGAGCGCGGCGGCGAGGACGGCCAGCTTGCCCGCGAGGGCCAGGAGCCCGAGGAGGACGGGCACCGGCTCGGCGAGGCTCGTCACGCCCCAGGGGACGAAGAGGTTGGCGAGGAGCGTCATGAAGACGAACAGCCGCATCGCCGACGCCCATCCCACCAGGGCCAGGTACCGGCCCGAATACTCGAGCACCATGGCCTCGTGGATCATCGTGAGCTCGAGGTGGGTCGCCGGGTTGTCCACCGGCAGCCGGCCGGTCTCGGCCAGCATGACGATGAAGAACGCGACGAAGGCGAGGAGGTGCGCCGGGTTCACCGCGAGCAGCGGCTCGCGCGCCAGGCGCTCGACGATGCCCCCCAGGTTGATCGTCTCCGCACGAAGCGCGACCGCGAAGACCGCGACGATGATCGTCGGCTCGGCGAGCGCCGCGACCGCCACCTCGCGGCTCGAGCCCATGCCGCCGAAGGCGCTGCCCGAGTCGAGCCCGGCGAGCGCCAGGATGAAGGTCCCGAGCATGAACAGGTACATGAGGAGGATGATGTTGCCCGCGAACCCGAGCGCCGGCCGTGCGACGAGGACCGGCACGACGAGGGCCGTCACCAGCATCGTCGCGACCAGCACGTAGGGCGTCGCGCGGAAAACCCACGAGGTCGTCGTCGAGACGACCGGCTCCTTGCCGAGGAGCTTCCGGAGATCGGCGTAGGGCTGCCACGGGCTCGGGCCGCGGCGGCCGGCGAGCCGCGCCTTGAGCGTGCGCACGACCCCGACGAGCAGGGGCGCGCCCGCGCCGGCGACGAGCACCTGGCCGAGCGCGATCAGGAGCGCGGCGATCACGCGAGCACCAGCAAGAGGATGAGTGCCGCGAGGATGTAGGCGAGGTACACGTTGGCGCTGCCCGACTGGATCGCCCGCGCGCGGCGGGCGACGACGCGCAGCGCGTCGATGGCCGGCCGATAGAGCCAGTCGTCGAAGATCGAGCGCGTCGGGTTCGCATACTCGATACGCTGGACGAAGTAACGCGCCCCGGGGTGGAACTCGATGTCCAGCCGCTTCTCGGGCCGGTAGAAGAAGTCGAAGACACGCCGGAACGGGTCGGCGAAGGCGGTCGCGGTGTACTCCATCCGCGACGTCTGCAACATTCGGCCGCACCCCCACGTCTCGTAGGGCCGCCGGCCCCGCGCTGCCCCCGCCAGGCGGAGGGCGATCAGCGGCAGCGCGAGCGCCGCCCCGAGGGCCGCGGCGATCGCGAGCGTCGAGAGCGTCCCGAAGCCGCCCGAGACGCCGAGCGTCAGCCAGTCGCCGACGGCCACGGGCGTGCGGTCGCCGGTGAGCGCGCCCGCGACCGAGACGAGCACGGGGACGACCAGCGTCGCCCCGAGGCCCAGCGCGACGCAGGCGACCGCGAGCGCGACCATCGCCGTGCGCATCACCGGCGGGGCTTCGTGCGCGCGCGCGGCCGCGTCGCTCCGGGGGAGCGCCAGGAACGTGATCCCGAACGCCTTCACGAAGCACGCCATGGCAAGGCCGCTCGTCAGCGCGAGCCCCGCGATCCCGAGGGTGAACGTCAGGTTGAGGATCGGCTGAGCGATGCGGGTGTTCTGTAGTAAGGCCACGAATGTGAGCCACTCGCTCACGAACCCGTTGAGTGGCGGCAGCGCCGCGATCGCGGCCGAGCCCACCAGGAAGCACGCGGCCGTCCAGGGCATCCGCTTGATGAGCCCGCCCATCCCCTCCATGTTGCGCGTGCCCGTGGCGTGGACGACGGCGCCCGCGCCGAGGAAGAGGAGGGTCTTGAACGCGGCGTGGTTGAGCGTGTGATAGAGCGCGGCCGCGAGCGCCAGGAGCGCGAGCCCCTCGAGCCCTGCGCCGTGGTAGAGCATGCCCGCGCCCGCGCCGATCAAGATGATCCCGACGTTCTCGATCGAGGAGAACGCGAGAAGCCTCTTGAGGTCGTGGTCGACGAGGGCGTAGAGCACGCCGATCACGGACGACACGGTGCCGGCGAGGAGCACGGCCACGCCCCACCACGCGGGGCCGACGCCGAGCCAGTCGAGGCCCGCGCGGAGGAGCCCGTAGACGCCGAGCTTGATCATCACGCCGGACATGAGGGCCGAGACGTGGCTCGGCGCCGCCGGGTGCGCGAGCGGGAGCCACACGTGGAGCGGGATCACGCCCGCCTTCCCGGCGAAGCCCGCCGCCAAGAGGACGAACGCAACGCTGCGTGCCGCTGCGCCGAGCGCGGGCGCGGCCACTCGCCAGTCGGCGAAGCGGGGGCTGCCGGTCCACGCGCCCATGAGCAGCATGCCGGCGAGCAGGCACGCGAGCCCGGCGTGGGTCATCACGGCGTATACCCAGGCCGCGCGCACCGACGCGCGCTCCTCGCGCTCGTGGAGAACCAGGAAATAGGAGGCGAGCGACATCAGCTCCCACGCCATCACGAAGGTCATCGTGTTCGCCGCGAGCGGCACGACGCACATGGACGCGACGAACACGGGGTAGGCGAGCGCGCCCCGCCCGGCTCTTCCCGTGGAGCCGAGGGCAAAGACGGACGCAGGCAGGGCGACGCCGCCGACGAGCGCGAGGAAGAGCCCGGCGAGGGGATCGAGCGTCAGCTCGAGGCCGCCGAGCGGCACGAGCCAGGGCACGGCGACGGTCCAGGCGTTCCCCGCGACCCCACCGAGCCCGAGGACGAACGCGACGAGCCCGATCGCAAGCGCGACGAGAGGGCCGGCGGCCGCCATCAACGCCGGCGACCGATCACGTCGAGGAGGGCGCCCAGGATCGCCGCGGGCGAGGGCGGGCAGCCCGGAACGACGGCGTCCACCGGGACGACCGCGCCCACGCCGCCGACGACCGCGTAGGACCCGCGGAAGATCCCGCCGTCGCTCCCGCAGTCGCCGACCACGATCACGAGCTTCGGGTCGGGCGTCGCCTCCCACGTCCGCCGGAGCGCCTCGGCCATGTTCCGCGTCACGGGGCCCGTCACGAGCAGGCAGTCAGCGTGGCGCGGCGAGGCGACGAAGGAGAGGCCGAAGCGCTCGAGGTCGTAATGGGGGCCCGTCAGGGCGGCGATCTCGAGCTCGCAGCCGTTGCACGAGCCGGCGTCCACCTCACGGATCGCCAGCGACCGGCCGAATCGGCGGTGGATCTCACCGGCCAGGCGCGCGCCGACGCGCTCGACGTCAGATCGGGCCGGGGCCGGCTCGGTGACGATCCCGGTCCGGAGGGCCATGCGGAGCTGGCGCAGCACCGGTCAGCGCCGCCCGGGCCGGCGCGCCTCACGACGGAGCGCGCGGAGCATCGTCTGGGTGCCGACGAGCTGGTTGTTGACGATCCGCCGGGCGACGTCGAGCAGCTCGCCCAAAGACTCGTCGCGGATCGCGTAGCGGACCGCCGTGCCCTCCCGGCTCGCGCCGACGACGTTCTTGGCGCGGAGGACCGCGAGCTGCTGCGACACCGTCGACTGGTCGAGGTCGAGGATCAGCCTGCAGCTCCCGCACGCCACGCTCGCGGACGCGCAGCAGCTCGAGGATCCGGATGCGGATCGGATGCGCGAGGGCCTTGAAGAACTCGGCCTTGAAGGACTGCAGCTCCGTGGTCGCCGGCGGCGCGGTCACGAAGATTTCTTATATCAGAATATCTCTATATCTTCAAGTTACCGAGCAACGCGCGGTACACCGAGGTGGTCCGCGTCATGGACGCGTCGAGCGTGAGCCCTGCCGCGACCGCCGCCTGCCCCGCGCGCCCCATCGCGCGGGCGCGCGCCGGGTCGCCGAGGATCTCGAGCACCGCGGCGGCGAGTGCGTGTGGGTCCGCGGGAGGGACGAGCCGCCCCGTCTCGCCGTCGCGGACGAGCTCCGGGCTCCCGCCCACGGTCGTGGCGACGACGGGCGTCCCGACCGCGAGCGCCTGCGGGATGACCTGCGAGGTGGCCTCCGAGCGGATCGAGGGGAGCACGAGGACGTCGAGGGCGGCCATCACCTCGGGGACGTCGCGACGGAAGCCCGTCATGGTGACCCGCTCGGCGAGGCCCAGGGCCGACACGCGCCGCCGGACCTCCTCGTACCCGACCCCGTCGCCCACGATCAGAAAGCGCGCGCGCGGCGCAGTCGTGAGAATCTCCCGCGCCGCCTCGAGGAAGACGTTGTGGCCCTTGGAGCCGCGGATGTTGGCGACCAGGCCGACCAGGGGCTCCCCGGCCCCGAGCCCGAGCTCCTCGCGCACGGCCGTGCCCGAGACGGTGGGGTGGAACCGTGCGGTGTCGACGCCCGGCGGGATCGCGGCGACGCGTTGGGGCGGGATCCCGGCCGCCACGACGAGCGCCCGCACGACCTCACCGCTGGTGACGATGCGGTCGGCGAGCCGGTAGACGAGCGCGCTCCGGATCGCGATCGACACGTGGCGGCTCCGCACGACGGGAAGGCGGAGGGATCGAGCGGCCAGCGCACCGAGCCAGCTGTCCGTCGAGCTGTGGGTGTGGACGAGACTCACCGCGTGCGCCCGCATGAGGCGGCGGAGCGCCCAGAGCGCCCCGAGGTCGGCGGCCCCGCGCATCCGCACGGCGACGGCGTCCACCCCCGCGGCCTGCGCCTCGGCCAGGAGGCCGCTCCCAGGCTGGCAGGCGACGAGCGCTCCCCAGCCGTGGTCGCGGAGCCAGCGCGTCTCGGCGAGGATGCGGAGCTCCTGACCGCCGAGCCCGAGCGACGCCTCGGTGTGGAGGATCGTCGGCATGGCGACAGACTACCGCCGCCGGCGCTCGCAGGAGAAGAGACGGGGAAGGGCGGGCGTCGCTACCAGCGGCCGCCGCGGGAGCCGCCGCGACCGCCGCCGGCGCCGCGGCGATCGCCGCCGCCGCTGCCGGGTGACTTCGCCTTCTCGACCAGGATCGTCCGGCCGTCGAGGTTCGTGCCGTTCAAGCGGCTGATGGCCTGCTCGGCCTCCTCGGGAGTCGCCATCTCGACGAAGCCGAAGCCACGCGACCGGCCGGTTTCCCGATCGGTCACGACGCTCGCGGATTCGACGGTGCCGGTGCCCGCGAAGGCCTCACGCAGCCGCTCGGTGGAGGTCGAGAACGAAAGGCCGCCGACGAAGAGTTTGACTGCCATGCGGAGAACTCCATTCTAGGAAGGACGGTTCACAGCGAACCGACGACCGCATCCGACGTTCCGGAGTATACACTGTCCGAAGCGCACACGAAGCGGATCTNCCCGAGGCGCGAGGTGCTGGGTGGTCGCGAGCCTCATCGAGCAGCTGCGTTACGTCGGGCTGTTCCTCGTCCTCTTCGCCGCCGGGGCTCGGCCTGCCTGTG
>JGI25386J43895_10000255_pt1 | contig 9680 bp, 10 predicted proteins | sample GraSoi013_1_40cm_2_FD_43895 | JGI IMG/M metagenome (IMG submission 43895) | reverse complement strand
AGAACGAAGCGGACACGGTGATCATCCAGCGTCGGTGCCTTCGCGCCGCCCGACCGCTGACCAAGGGAACAGTCCTCCGGCGCGAGGATATCGACGTCCTACGACCCGCGCCGTCCGACGGCATCTTTCCGTACGAGCTGGGCCGGGTCCTCGGACGACGGGTGAAGATCGACGTTGCGCAGGGTGATTACCTCCGATGGGCCATGCTGGACGAGAGGGGCTGAGGGCCCTGCGCATCCTGTACTTCAGCCTCGGAAATACCGTGCACGACCGGCGGTTCCTTCAACGAATCGCGGACTTTGGCCACGAGGTCTGGTCCCTTCGGTTGTCGGACGCCGGGCGGGNANACCCNGACGAGGATACGTCCGGCGCAGGGCCTCGTGCGTCCTGGCCCAAAGGGGCTCCGATCGTGAAAGGACCCGAAGACGTCCCAAGTCTTCTCCCGGCCTTCCGGGATGTCCTCGCCGACGTTCGGCCGGCCGTCCTCCATGCGGGCCCGACCCAATCGTGCGGATACTTAGCCGCCTTGTCCGAATTTCATCCGTTTCTCCTGATGTCGTGGGGTTCGGATCTCCTCGTGGACGCGGAGCGGAGTGAAGTGTGGCGTCGAGCGACATCGGTCGCGCTACACGGCTCCGATCTCCTCCTCTGCGACTCCGCCGCCGTCCGGACCAAGGCGCATACCCTCCTCGGATACGACGACTCCCGCATCGTCCAGTTCCCGTGGGGCGTCGATCTGAAGGAGTTCCGACCGGGAGCGGACGACCGAGGCCTCCGACATGAGATGGGCTGGGACGACTCGTTCATCGTCCTCTCCACCCGGTCCTGGGAACCGCTGTATGGGATCGAGACTACTCGAGGCCTTCCGGCGGGCGTACGCGAAAGAGCCCCGCATGCGACTCATCCTCTTGGGGGGCGGTTCGCTTGCGTCGAAGATCGAGCGGTTCCTCAAGTCAAACAAGCTCGACCGGTTCGTCCACCGTCCCGGCGTGATGCCGCACGACGCAATCTCGGCCTATTTCCGCGCGGTCGACCTGTACGTCAGCTGTTCTCTCAGCGACGGGAGCTCCGTCTCGCTCTTGGAGGCGATTGCGACCGGACTTCCGGTCGTGGTCAGCGACACTCCGGGGAACCGGGAGTGGGTCGTGTCCGGGAAGAACGGTTGGCTCGCACCCGTCGGCGACGCGGAAGCATTCGCGGGCCATCTGATTACGTCCAGCCGGTCCGGATCGTCCGCCCGGGCGAGGATTTCTCAGGCCAACCGAGGCATCGCCGAACGGCGCGCCGACTGGTCGAGGAACTCGGAACAACTCCGGCAAGCCTACGAGAGGCTCGCGGGCGCCTGATGCCCTGGCGCAAAGACGACGTCCTCACGGGACCGACTTCTGGTGTACATGGCGGTTAATCTCGACCCAGTCCGGGTGTTCATCGAGGACCTGCAACACGTCCGTCCACGCGAATCGGTCATGTCCGAAATGGTCGTAGATGCGGCAGACGAGGTCGTAATCCTCAGGGGTGTCAACGGTCCACCGATGGTATGACAAGTCGCGATCGTTCCGCACCGGCCGCAACCGGAAGTGCTCCGGATGGCGGTAGATGTACGGCGTCGCGTGCTCGCGCCATTGAGGGTTCGTGTCCTCCCGCCAAGCACGCTCGAGCGCCTTGAAACCGACCACCTCGACGTCGAGCCCGCGAGGGAACGTTCGCGGTTCCAGCGTATTGCTCGCGTAATCGCAGTCCCCGCGACGAAACGCGTCAAGGACACGGTCGATAAGGCCGGGGTCGATGAGCGGACAATCGGACGTGATCCGGACCACGGCGTCGGCCCGATGCACGATCGCAGCGGCGTGATATCGATCGAGGAGATCCGCCTCGTCGCCGCGTGTGAACGGCCACCCTCGAGATTGGCACAGGTCCACGAGCGGCTCGTCTCGGGCCTCCCGTGTCGTGGCGACGACCACCTCACGGACGCCCTTCGCCCGACGCGTTCGCTCGACGACCCGCGCAATCATGGGCTGTCCCGCCAGTGGCTTGAGGACTTTGCCGGGAAGCCGCGTGGATCCCATCCGAGCCTGGACGATGGCTACGACCCGGTTCGGATCCGCGGTCACAAGCCTTTCAGCATCTCCTTTAGTCGCGCGGGCGTGAGCCAAACGGAGTTCCCGTCACTCGTGTAGCGGAACCCGGCGGGAAGCGGCTTGCCTCCGAGGCTTTTCTCTCGTGACCAGAAGGGGTGCTCGGGCTCGATCACGAAATGGTCCTCGAATTCCCGAGCATGAACGGCCTCTTCCTCCGTGAGAAGGACTTCGTGCAGCTTCTCGCCGGGCCGGATGCCGATCACTTTTCGTTTTGCGCCGGGGGCGATCGCCTCGGCCAGATCCGTCACCCGCATGCTCGGAATCTTCGGCACGAAAATCTCGCCGCCGAGCATGAGATCCGTGCAGCGCAGGATGAAGCGCGCGGCCTCTTCTTGCGTAATCCAAAACCGGGTCATGCGCTCATCGGTGATCGTGAGCGCGCCCCCTTTCGACTGCTCCCGGAATACCGGGATCACGCTGCCCCGGCTGCCGACGACGTTCCCGTAGCGGACGACGCTGAACCGCGTCTCGCGAGGACCGCTGTACGAGTTCGCCTGGATGAGCAGCTTCTCGGCCACGAGCTTCGTCGCGCCGTACAAGTTCACCGGATGGACCGCCTTGTCCGTGCTGAGGGCGATCACCTTTGGCACGCCGTTGTCGATCGCAGCGTCGATGACGTTCACCGCGCCTTCGATGTTCGTCCGGACCGCTTCGATGGGGTTGTACTCCGCGACCGGAACTTGCTTCAGCGCTGCCGCGTGGATGAGCACGTCGACGCCGTTCAGGGCTCGATAGAGCCGATTTCGGTCTCGCACATCGCCGATCAGGAACCGGAGGCGGGAATCGTCAAACCGGGTCTGCATCTGGACCTGCTTCCACTCGTCCCTCGAGTAGATTCGGATGGCCTGAGGGCGCTGCGTCTTCAGGAGAAGCTCCACAAACTTCTGCCCAAAGGACCCGGTGCCGCCGGTGATGAGGATCGTCTTGTCGTCCACAGTCATGTGGTCCGACGACGCAATGCCCGCCCGGCTTAAAAGATGTCCTTGGGCCCGGCTTCTGACGAGAGGTCGTCTCGGAGGAACATATAAGATTCGCCGAAGATTACGACGGTTCGTTCGGGATGGCAGGAACGCGGAGCATTGCTTTCGTCGCCCATCAAGTGACCTTGGATCACGTACCCGCGGAGGCCCGCGTACTCCCATTGGAACCGACCGTTTCGGTCGACAACAAACGTCGCATCGCGAGTCGTCCCGAAGATTTCCTCCGGCCTGAGGATGACGCGCACGTGGAGAAGGCGACAGAGCGGTGGGCGGCCGATTGGTGGAGGGGAACCGATCCCGACGCGTTCAATTGGAACGGCGTGAATCTCGCGGAATGCTTCGCCTTCGCGCTCACGTTCGTGGTCCGGGATATCCTCAAAACGTCGATTATCGTCGACCGGATTTTCGAACGGGAGCACCCGGAGGCCGTTCTCTGCGACGTCCCAGCGTCCAGCGGTATGTTCCGCCCCTATCCGCATCTGGATGGGATCGGACGGTTGGCCGCCTCTCGATCGACGGCGACGGGACTCCGTTTCGAACCGTTATACCATGCGAGCGGCGTTCCGAAGGCCCGTTCTGCATCGGCGCTCCGCCTCGCGTATCTGTCCGTGGCCAGTCGACGGGGGCTCTCCGTATTGCGCGAAGAGCGACCCCTCGTCGCCGTCGGCCCGTACCGCGAGTATTACGAGCCGGTGGCGGCGGCGTGGCGCCGAAGCTCGGAGAGCACCGTCGTTGTGACACCGTCTCGGCTTCCGATTCGCTCGAACCCCCGGGCAGGCCTCTTTGTCGTCGCCCTTGACGCGTTCGGAGACACTTCAGCGCGCCGCGACCTGCAGCGGTTCCTGGGCCGGGCCATGGCAACCGTGGATCGACTGATGCCGCCTCCGTCGCTCGGCGAGGAGGCCGCCGAGCTGTGGGAGCCGTTACACGCGGATATCCGGACGCGGATTCGAACGGAGCTGAGGGACTTGGCGTTCGCAGGCGTCGCCTTCGACGATACGCTCGGTCGAGCGGCCCATCTGCTTCTCGTCGAAACGACGAGTCCTCTCGCGAAGGCGATGGTCCGCTTCGCACGCCTGAAGAGGATCCCCACCACGGTCGTTCAACATGGCATCCTTGCCGGCGCATTCAGCTACAAGCAGACGGAGGCGGATCGAGTTGCGGCATGGGGTGCCGCCGATGCCGATTGGTTTCGGAGGAACCTTCGGTCTTCCGCCCGCGTCGAGCCGACAGGGTCGCCGCGTTACGACGGCCTCCGATCCGGAGCGCGGACGCGACTCCCTGCGGTCGTTGCACGCTTGCCTCCGAGCACGCCCTTGGTGATGTTCGCGTCCCAGCCGTTCGTTCAGGATCGTGCATGGCGGTCGCCGTGGGATCGTCATGCGGCCCTAGAGATCGTCCTCAGCTCCGTCATGCCGCGCGCCCGATTCATGTTGGTGATTAAGTGGCATCCGGCGGAGCGGCCGGAACCCCTGCCACTCAACGGCCGGGCTGCCACGCGAATTGTGACCGTCCAGCAAGCGGATACTTTTGCTCTGATCGAGCGGTCCCGGATCGTGCTGGCCGTCTCCTCAACGGTCGCGCTGGAAGCCATGTATCTTCGACGTCCGGTCGTATTCATCGGTCCTCCGGACCCGGATAGCCCGTTCCATCCTCCCGAGCAGGGTGGTGGCTGTCGCGCGGAGACGGCGGCGGACCTCTCCTCAATCCTCGATCGGTTGCTCGGAGATCCCGGGCACTACAATCGGGTCCTCGACGGGCAAGCCGCATTCTTGGCTCGCTTTTATGCACCTCTCGACGGCCGGGCGGCGGAGCGAGTGGTCGGTCTCCTTCGAGGCGGGTGACGTCCGGTGGCCCACTACGATATCTTCGACCCGGTCCCGCACCGCGCCCACATGCGCACCCTCGCATACCTGCGTCGAGGCGACCGCGTGCTCGAAGTCGGATGCAGTAGCGGAGCTCTTACGGAACATATTGCCGCCATGGGGTGCCGAGTTACCGGCATCGAAGTGCGGCCGGACGCTGCGGACCNGGCCAGGCGGTTCGCCGAAGACGTCCTCGTCGGAGACTTGACGACGATGCCCTTGGCCCTGCCACTTTCGAACTTCGATGCGATTCTCCTGATTGACGTGCTCGAGCATCTCGTGGATCCCGTCGGGGCCCTCCGTCGTCTGTTCCCCTTCCTGCGGGAGGGAGGTCGGTTTGTTGTGGCGATTCCCAACGTCGCCCATTGGTCCGTTCGCTTCCACCTGTTGGCGGGNNGATTTGCGTACGAGGACAGCGGAATCCTCGATCGGACCCATCTCCGCTTTTACACGCGCGACACGGCCCGCGCCATGCTGGAGCAGGCAGGGCTTGAGATCGATGAGACNGATGTCGTCCCCGACGTCCCGTTGCTGCGCCTCAAGCCGCGTTTCGTCGGAGCGAATTACCGGATTGCTTCGTTGCTTCCAGGATTGCTCTCGACGGAGTTCTTCTTCGTCGGGACGCCTAGGAGAACTTCTTGATCCCAGCGACACCCTGCCGAAAGTCCCGAAGTCCCTCGAGAACGTAGGTGGCTCGGGGCCGCCCTAGCATTTTTCCGNAGATCCCCTCCAGATACAATCGGACTTTGAGCCGGATCAGCGGGACCGACCCGCAGTACCGNGACGTAAGAATCAACGCATTCCGTGTCTGGTAATACGCCCCCTTGAGTCGCCGCGTCGTCCCGGGTGGCTCGTGCAAGATTTCGGCATCGGCGGCGATCGCGCTTCGATATCCATGCTGGCGAGCTCGNAGCTGAAAGTCAATGTCCTCGAGATTGATTGCGAACGCCTCGTCCAAGAGTCCTACCTNGTCGAACACCTCCCGTCGGATCAGCACGAACGCTCCCTCGACCGCATCGATCGGCTCGCCCGGGACGAGCNCATGCTCCGGCAGGCGGCCGCAACGCCATCGAACGCCCGCCGAACGGACGCCCTTCGTATCTGTCCGCCGCTGGACCGGCCCGACGAACCCGATCCGCGGGTCAGACTCCGCCAAGCCGACCATGCGCCCAATCGTCCCCGGAGGCACGACGATGTCGGGATTCGAGAGCAGGACGAAGTCGGCGCCGGCCCGCATGTCTCGGATCGCGCGGTTGTACGCCCCGCAGTACAGCAGGTTCTCCCCGAAGCGATGGACAGGAATCCCGAGGCGATCGGGAATCCGATCCGAACCGTCCGTGGACCCGTTGTCGAGGACGACGATCCGCGCATTCGGATAGGTTGTCCTCAGGAGGGACGTGAGGCACGCCTCGAGCGGCGGACCCGCGTTGTAGGTGAGGACGAGGACGAGGACGCTCGGTGAGGGCATCGTTGGCCGCACGGCCCTCGCTCACTTCAGACTTCCGCCGGAGAATCGTTTAAGGCGACGTCGCGATGAGGGCTCGTGCGCCGCGCGATCATCGCCACGGTCCGGAACGAGGAGGCTCGCCTCCCGGAATTCCTGGCTTCGTTGGAGCGGCAGACCGCTCGGCCGGATGTGGTCGTCGTGACGGACGGAGGCTCCACGGACCGCACGGCGGACCTCCTCCGAGACTTCGCGGCAAAGACCTCGCTCCCGTTTCGATGGGCGGTCGTCTCCGGAAACCGGTCCCGAGGCCGGAACGAGGCGGTTCGAATGGCGAATGCAGATGTCATCGCGGTCACCGACGTGAGCGTGCTCGAGCCGACGTGGTTCGAACGCATCGTTGCGCCAATCGAACGGGGCGACGCCGACATCGTCGCCGGCTGGTTCGAGCTGTTCGTTCACTCCCCTCGCGAGCGTGTGATCGGCCTCCTGACTCAGTGGTCGCGAGACCAGGTGCGGCCCGCGACCTTCCTGGCAAGCAGCCGGTCCGTCGCCTTCACGCACTCCGTCTGGGCCCGGGCCGGCGGATATCCGGAGGCTTTCGCGGGAAACGAGGACACGATCTTCGACCTGGCGGTCGAGCGACTTCGCCCCCGGAAGGGCTTTGTCCCCGATGCCGTGGTCCGTTGGCGACCGGCCGACTCCGTGCGGATGGTGTATCGCCAACATCGCAAGTATGCGGTGGGCGACGGGCAGGCTGCGATTTTCCTGTTCCGAGGAACACGCTACGCCGCATTGTTCGCGACGTATGGGATCGCGGTCCTCCTGCTGATCGCCGGGATGTTCTGGTGGCCCCTTTGGATTCTCCTGTTCGGCGGGGCGTCCCTGTACGTTGGATTTCGGGTCCGCAAGGTCGCCCGGGCGGGGTTGTGGTCCTTCGTCCCCTACGCCATTCTCGTCGTGATCGCGTGGGATCTCTCTCGCATGGTTGGCTACACCGCGGGACGGATCGATCGTCTGATCAAGGGGTCCGCTCACTTCCGGTTCTGAGCGGTCGAGCGACCCATGCACAGAGCGCCCTGTGGCGGGCCGCAATCCGAGCGGAGACCTTCACGGTCGAGAAGAGTTTATGCACGCCCGCGGGTTCGGCCGCCCGTGAAGGCCGTCATCCCGGCCGCGGGCCTCGGGACCCGATTCCTCCCGCTCACGAAAGAGCAACCGAAGGAGATGCTCCCGGTCGTAGACCGACCCGCCATTCACTGGGTGGTCGCAGAGGCCGTCGCCTCCGGCGTCACGGATATTCTGATTGTCACCGGACGGGAGAAGCGAGCGATCGAGGACTACTTCGACGCGTCGCCGAAGTGGGACGCCGTTCGCAAGGACGCGCCGACGGACCAGGCGTACAAAGACCTGGAGGCGCTCACCTCGAAGGCCCACTTTCACTTCGTGCGCCAGAAGGAGCCGCGCGGCCTCGGCGACGCGATCCTGCAGGCCGAGAAGCATGTCGGCGGTGAACCCTTCCTCGTGATCCTCGGCGACACGATAACGTGGCCGACCCGCCCGTCGCGAAGCAACTCTGGGACGTCTACGGCAAGTGGGGCCATCCGGTGATCGCGGTCGAGGAGGTTCGCCAGGAGAAGATCTCCGACTACGGCATCGTCGCTCCGGGCAAGGCCGTGGACGACCGCACCTTCGAGGTGGCCGATCTCGTGGAAAAGCCGTCCCCGGCGGAAGCCCCGTCGCGGCTGGGCATCTCCGGCACGTACATCCTGACGCCGCTNGTGTTCGCCGCGATCCGAGAGACGANGCCCGGGAAGAACGGNGAGATCCAACTGACGGACGCCCTTCGGCTCCTGCTNCACCGGGAGCCGATCTACGCCTATCGGTTCGCCGGCCGTCGGTACGATATCGGGACGAAGATGGACTGGTTCCGTGCGCACGTGGAGCTCACCCTGCGCCATCCAGACATGCGCGGCGCGGCCGAGGCGTTCCTGAAGGAGCTGGTCGACGTTGCCTAGGTCCGTCGTCACGGGGGGAGCGGGCTTCCTGGGCAGCCATCTGTGCGAGCGTCTCCTGGCCGAGAACCACAAGGTGGTCGCCGTCGACAACTTCCTCACCGGCTCGCGCGACAACCTCGCGGCGTTCAAGAAGCATCCGAACTTCACGTTCGTCCGGCAAGACGTCACGGAAGAGATGAGGATTCCCGGCAAGGTCGATTTCGTCCTCCACTTCGCGTCCGCGGCGAGCCCCGTCGACTACGCGAAGTTCGGCATCCAGACGCTGAAAGCCAACGCCCTCGGCTCGCACAAGACGCTCGGCGTGGCCAAAGCGAAACGGGCTCGGTACCTTCTCGCGTCCACGTCGGAGGTGTACGGAGATCCGGAGGTGAACCCCCAACCGGAGACGTACTGGGGTCACGTGGACCCGGTCGGACCGCGATCCGTCTACGATGAAGGGAAGCGCTTCGCGGAGGCCATGGCGATGGCCTACCACCACCAGCATGGGATCGACGTGCGCATCGCGCGGATCTTCAACACCTACGGGCCCCGGATGCGCCTGGGCGACGGCCGCGCGATCCCGAACTTCGTGGGCCAGGCCCTGCGCGGCGAGCCCCTCACCGTCTACGGCGACGGGTCCCAGACGCGGTCCTTTTGCTACGTGGACGATCTCGTCGAAGGCGTTTGGCGTCTCCTCACGGCGGACGCGGTCGAGGGGCCCGTGAACTTGGGCAACCCCGATGAGCGGTCGCTGAACGAACTCGCGGAGGTCGTGCAGAAGATCGCCGGCCGGCACGTCGGCATCGTCCACAAGCCGCTCCCGCCGGAAGACCCAAAGGTCCGCTGCCCGGACATCCGAAAGGCGCGAACGGTGTTCGGGTGGGAACCCAAGGTCTCCCTGGAGGACGGGCTTCGGCGCACGATCGACTCGTTCCGGGAGCAGATCGCGAGGAAAGGAACATGACGAAACGGATCCTCGTCACGGGCGGTGCGGGCTTCATCGGCAGTCACCTCGTCGACGCGCTCGTCGCCCAGGGTCACCGGGTGGACGTCATCGACAACTTGGAACCGCAGGTCCACAAAGCGAAGCCGGACTACCTGAACTCGAAAGCACACTACACCACCAAGGACGTCCGAGATCCGGGCCTCTTTGAAGGCGCCCTCGCCGACGTCGAGGTCGTCGTGCATCTCGCCGCGATGGTGGGTGTCGGACAGAGCATGTACCAGGTCACCCGCTACGTCGATGCGAACGTCGG
>JGI25386J43895_10000254_pt1 | contig 9685 bp, 8 predicted proteins | sample GraSoi013_1_40cm_2_FD_43895 | JGI IMG/M metagenome (IMG submission 43895) | reverse complement strand
CGCGTAAGTCGCGGCCGGCTCGCCTTCATGCTCGCGGTAGCGAGCCGGATCCCCCGTGCGCCAGTGCCCCCGCCTCTGCACGGAACCCCTTCACGGTCGCCCGACCCAGCCAGACGAACAGCGCCAGCACGAGGAGCTGGGTGAGCAGGAATGGCGGCTCTTTCTGGGTCGGTGCGGCAGCCATCAGGGCCGGGAGCCTGAGGAAGAGCTGCGCGATCAAGACGAAGACGTTCAGGTAAAGCGCGAGCACGGCGCCGATCACGTAGATTCCGCGCCAGGCTCCAGAGAGCTGCTTGACGTAGCGCGCGACGATCGTGATCGGCAGGATGACGAGCGAGATGATCGCGACGCCATGCGACGGCAGGAAAGTCTCGAAGGGGAACCCGAACCCGGTCACACTCGTCGCGATCGTCGTCACCAGGAAGACGCCGGTCCAGCCGTCGAGGCGCTTCCCCGCGGCGAGGCCTCCCGCGACGACGAATCCGGCGAAGATCCCGACGAGACTCAAGAGAACGTGGAACAACGTGAACGTGGTGATGCCGGAGGTCATGGGCGTGTCCTTTCGGAGGAAGAGTTGGCCGCGTCCACTATCGCATTGCACCTGCGGTGCCAACGCACGACGTGCACTCGGGCTGGCGCAGCCGACGTCATAGCTGTCGAAGATCCGGCAGCCACCGCGGCTTCCTGAAGCAGCGCGCGCCGAGCCCGAATCCCGGCGTTGAGGTTGTCATCGTATGGACGTAATATAAGGTCCATACGGCGAGCCGGCATTTCGCTGAAGTGAGCCCACAAACCGGTGCGAGGAGAGCGCAGATGAACGCCAAGGTCGAACGGAAGGAACGGTCGCACGAATCGATCCTGCAGTCCGCCGCGCGGCTGGTCCGTGAAAAGGGGATCTCGGGCGCCGCCGTGGCGGACGTGATGAAGGGCGCTGCGCTCACGGTCGGCGGCTTCTACGCGCACTTCTCCTCCAAGGACGAACTGGTGGACGANACGATCCGACGCACCGGCGCCACGCTGCGCGAGCGCCTCTTCGAGCGCCTCGACGCGAAGGCCGAGGCCGATCGGGCCGAAGCCATCCTCAAGCGATACCTCTCGCCCGACCACCGCGACGGCGGCGCGCCCGACTGCCCCTTTCCGGCGGTGATCGGAGAGGTCGGCACGACGGCGCCGCAGCACCGCGCCGTCATCGGACACCAGGTGACGGCCCTGGTCGACGGCCTCGCGCAACGCCTGCCGGCGACGGCGATCGTCCCGCGCCGGACGCTCGCGATCGGGCTCGTCGCGCTGATGTACGGCGGGCTCAGCCTGGCCCGCGCTGTGAAGGGAACCGAGCTGTCCGACGAGGTGCTCCGCGCTTGCCGCGCGCTGGGCGCGGCCGCCGCGCGGGGCGGAAAGGGAGAACGGTCATGACGACGAGCTACGTCATCGATGCGGTGCGCACTCCTCGCGGACGCGGAAAGCCGGGAAAGGGCGCGCTCTCCGGGATCCATCCACAGGAGCTGTTCGGGCAGCTGCTGGTGGCGCTCGCCCGCCGCAATGGCTTCGACCCTGCGCGCGTGGACGACGTGATCGCGGGGTGCGTCTCGCAGGTGGACGAGCAGGGCGCGAACCTGGCTCGCAACGCGGTGCTCAGCGCGGGCTGGCCGATCGAGGTGAGCGCGACCACGCTCAACCGGTTCTGCGGCTCAGGCCTGCAGGCGGTCAATTTCGCGGCGATGGGCGCCGCCTCCGGCACGCTCGACCTGGTGGTCGCGGGCGGCGTGGAGAGCATGTCGCGCGTCCCGATGGGTTCGGACGGCGCCGGCGAGGACGGCGGCAACACTCGCCTTCGCGAGCGCTTCTTCCAGGTCCCGCAAGGGATCAGCGCCGACCTCATCGCCACGCTGGAGAACTTTTCCCGAGAGGAAGTAGACGAGATCGCGTTCCGCTCGCAGCGGCGCGCCGCCCGCGCGGTGGAGGAGCGACGCTTTGCCGGGTCGCTCGTACCCGTTGCCGATCCCATCACCGGCAAGCTCGTCCTGGAGCGCGACGAGCTCCTCCGCCCTGACACGACGCGCGAAGGACTCGCCGGGCTCGCGCCCGCATTCGTCGCTCTCGGTGGGACGGCGGCCGGACCGAACGGCGAGACGCTCGATCAGATCGCCGTCGCCGCCTACCCGCAGGCAAGGCAGATCCGTCACGTCCACACCGCCGGCAACTCGAGCGGGATCGCGGACGGCGCCGGCGCGGTGCTCATCGCGTCGGAGCGGTATGTCCGCGAGACCGGCGCGCTTCCCCGGGCGCGCATCCGCGCCATGGCCACGTTGGGCAGCGAGCCCGTCATCATGCTCACGGCTCCGGCGCCGGTGAGCGAGAAGGCATTGCGTCTCGCCGGAATGAGCGCGCGCGACATCGACCTCTGGGAGATCAACGAAGCGTTCGCCGCGGTGGTGCTGCAGACGATGCGCAAGCTCGATCTCGATCCCGAGCGCGTCAACGTGAATGGCGGGGCGATCGCGCTCGGCCACCCGCTCGGCGCCACGGGTGCCATGCTCCTCGGCACCGCCCTCGAGGAGCTCGAGCGCCGCGACAAACAGACCGCCCTGATCGCGTTGTGCACCGCCGGTGGCCAAGGAATCGCAACCATCCTGGAGAGGGTGTCGTGAGCGGCTCGACGGCAGTCTCGATGGCTCCACCGGCGCAACTTCCAATGACGCGCCGCAAGCGGACTCCATTCCTCATCGCCGGTCTGAGCGCCGCGGCGGTGCTGGTTTCAGGCGCCTGGTACCTGCTTCATCTCGGTCGCGAATCGACCGACGACGCCCAGGTGGAAGGACGCGTGATGAGCGTTTCGCCCCGCGTTGCAGGGCAAGTGCTCCGCGTGCGCGTCGAGGACAACCAGGTCGTCGACGCGGGCGAGGTCCTGGTGGAGCTCGACCCGGCCGACTATGCGGCGAAGCTCGATGCCGCTCGCGCGGATCTGGCGGCGGCGCGAGCGGCAGCCGACGGCGCCCGCTCGACGCTCACGCTCACGGAGAAGGCGGCGCCGGCAAANCTCGTCCAGGCCCGGGGCGGTCTCATCGCCGCGACCTTCTCGCTCACCTCGGCTGAGGCGGAGATCGAGCAGGCGAGGGCAGACCTCGCCGCCGCCGACTCGCGTCAATCGCTGGCGGAGATCAACCTGAAGCGGACGCGTGCGCTGGTCGAGTCGAACGTGACGCCCGCGGCGGATCTGGACCAGAGGCAGAGCGAGTTCGACGCCGCGAGCGCGCAATACCAGAGGGAGCGGGCCCGTCTGGCCGCGGCGCTGGCCGGCCGCGCCGGATCCGGCGGTGGCGTCGTGCTCGCCAAGGGGCGGCTGAGCGCCGCCCAGACGGCTGCGGAGCAGGTCGCCTCGGCGCGCGCCGCGCTCGCCCTCGCGGAGGCGAAAACGCTGCAAGCGGAGGCGGCCCTCAAGCTGGCGGAGCTGAACCTCTCCTATACGACCGTGCGCGCGCCCCACAGAGGAGTCATCTCGCGGCGCACCGTCGAGCAGGGCCAGAGCGTCGGCCCCGAGCGTCCACTGCTCGCCATCGTGCCGCTCGACGACGTCTGGGTCGTCGCCAACTTCAAGGAAGACCAACTCGCCGGGATGAGCGCGGGCCAGAGCACAACGGTCCGCCTGGACACCTACGGCAGGCGCAAGTTTCGCGGCCACGTCGAGAGCATCGCAGGTGCGACCGGCGCGCGCTTCGCCCTGTTGCCACCCGACAATGCGACGGGAAATTTCGTCAAGGTGGTGCAGCGCATCCCGGTGCTCATCCGCCTGGATGGCTCCGCCGGAGTCGAGCTGCGCCCCGGCATGAGCGCGGACGTCACCGTCCGGACGAAGGACTGATGAGCGCGGAGGCCGCCATCCTTCGCGGCAGCAAGCCGCTCATCANCGCGGGCGCGATGCTCGCGGGTCTNATGGCGTTCCTGGACATCTCCATCGTCACAACGTCGCGCTGAACGACATCCGCGCCAACTTCGGGACCCCGCTCGACCAGATCGCCTGGGTCTCGACCAACAACTTCCTCTTGCTGGCCTTCGCGTTTCTCGCCGTAAGCTGGGTGATCGTCCTCATGCGCCGGCCGCAGCGGGCAGGGGCCGTCGACGTCAGCGCCCACTGACTCCGGTCGCCATCTCGAACAGGCGCTGGTAATAATGGACTTCGGAACCGCGACCGTCGCACGCTGAGGGAGGAGATCCGGTGCAGTTGAAAGGGAGGAGCTTCTTCCGCCTCTCCCCCTCCCGACTGGCGGGCGAGTACTTCGCGCTGTGCGTGCTCGTGCTCGCCTTGTTCGCCCTGATCGTGGGCCGCGAAAGCGCCCGGTTCCGGTCGCTGGTGGATCTGTTCTGGTATGGGATCGCCGGCGCAACAGTCATCGCCCTGGCCATCGGTGCGTTGGTGGGCTGGATGATCCACCGGCAGAACGCGCAACTGGCGGACGAGATCAGCGTGCGCCAGCGGGCGGAACAGGCGCTCCATCGCGCCCAGGAGGGGCTGGAGGCGGTGGTCGCGGAGCGGACGGCGCAATTGGCGGAGGCTTTCCACGAAGTCGAGAGCCAGAAGCGGCTGCGCCACGGCGCCGCACCTGGGCTTCCCTTTGCTTTCATCCGGGCGATCGACGGAAGCCCTGCGTATCCCGACGGCGGTCCCTGCGGCATGGCGGTCTCCCAGAACGAGCAAGTGATCGCCGCCGATCTCGAGTCGGACTCCCGGTGGGACATCGAGCCCGCGCAGAGCACGGCTCATTCGCCTACAAATGTCGCAGTACCTGCCGAGGTCGCCGGGGCGACTTGAGCGGGCGAGCTCCAATGGGCAATTTCCTGGATCATGCAGTGGCACCGCTCGCGCTGATCGTCGGGCTGTGGGCGAGCGCGGCGGATGCGGTTCCTGCCAGCGAGACGCGCGTCGAGGTCGTCACGCCCGGACCCGGGTACGGTGCCGGCTGGTTCCGAAGGTTGCTGCTCGGCGAACAGTGGCGAGACCTATGGACGACGCCCGTGGAAGTGCCCGTGCTCGACCTGCAAGGTTTCGATGGAGGGCTCCGTCCGCAGCGCCGCGGCGGAGGCCTGCAGACGAGGAATCTCCGGCTGAAGAGCGGCAACGGCCACGCCTGGGTCTTTCGCTCGGTCGACAAGGACGTGTCGGGCCTGCTGGACCCCGATACGCGAGCGTCCATCTTCGGCGACATCCTCCAGGACCTGACCAGCACCATCCATCCCGGAGCGGCGCTCGTGGTGCCTCCGTTCCTCGATGCGACCGGCGTCGTGCATGCGCATCCACAGTTGGCGGTGATGCCGGACGACCCGGAGCTGGGTGAGTTCCGCGCGATGTTCGTCGGTATGCTTGGTCTCCTGGAGGAGCGGGACGAGGGCAGCGAGGTCGGCGTCGACAAGCTGAAGGACACGCTGAGCGTCTTCGTGCGGCTGGAGACGCGCTCGAAGGATGAGGTCGACTCACGCAATTACCTGCGCGCCCGCCTCATCGACGTGCTCGTCGGAGACTGGGATCGGCACCTCGACCAATGGCGCTGGGCGAGGTTCGACCAGGACGGCCGGACCGTCTGGCGGCCGATCCCGCGAGACCGCGACCAGGCGTTCAGCCGATTCGGCGGCATCATCCCGAGCGTCGCCGAGTACTACACCAAGCAGCTCGCGGGCTTCGGCGAGAGCTATCCCCCCATGGACAAGCTGACGTTCTCCGGCCGCTTCACCGACCGGCGATTTCTCGTCTGGCTCGACCGCGGGACGTGGGAGTCGGAAACGGCCGATCTAGTCGGCAAGATCACGGACGAGGTGATCTCGAATGCGGTTCGCCAGCTGCCGTCCGCGATGTATGCCAAAGGAGGGGCAGAGCTCGAGCGGCTGCTGCGTGCGAGGCGGGACGGGCTCGTAGCGGCGTCGCGCGACTACTACCGGCTTCTCGCTTCAGAGGTCGACCTGCGCGCGGCCGAGGGTGAGACGATCCGCGTGCGCCGGCAGCCGCAGGGGTCCGTCGAGGTCAGCACCCCGCGCTTCCGGCGCGTCTTCGTCTCGGAGGAGACTTCGGAGCTGCGCGTGTACACTCCCCGCGGCGGCCGCGTCGTCGACGAAGGCTCGGACGGCGGCATCCGCGTCCGCATCGTTCCTCCGGACCCGCGCGAGCCCGAACCGGTTCGCGCGCGATACGAGCCCGTCCGCGACTGGGGACGGGATCTGCTCTTCTTCCCTGTCTTCTCCTACGACTCGACGCGAGGCCTGTTCCCCGGCGTCCGCGCCGAGCTGACGAGCTACGGCTTCGAGCTTCATCCTTACGCGTCGCGGATGGACTTTGCCGCCGCCTGGGCGACGGCCGTGAGCCGCCCACGGCTTCAATACACCACCGAGTTCCGCACGCGTTCGCCGCTGAGCGTCCTGGTTTCGCTCTGGTACTCGGGCGTCGAGGTCTTGAACTTCTACGGGTTCGGGAACGACACGCAGCGGATCGACGCGGAGCAATCGGCCGGACACTACGACGTGCGGCAGGAGCACCTGGCCGCGTTTCCCGCCCTGCAGTTGAACGTGACCGGACCCCTTCGCGCGTACGCCGGCTTTCCCATCAAGCACGTCTCCGCCATCCAGAACAGCGGGAGCGTGGCGGGCAGCGAGTACGGATCGGCCGGAATGACACAGGGGAGTGGCGAGGTGGGCCTCCTGCTCGATACCAGGACCGGCGCGCTCACCTCGCAGCGAGGTTTCCGCTTCCGCCTCGCCGGACGGCATACGCCGGCCATCTTCAGCAACCCGCACGCGTTCAGCAAGCTCCACGCCTCCGCGTCCGCGTCGGTCGGCGGGCGCCTGATCACGGACGTGTTCCTGGACCTCCACCTCGCCGCGGAGAAGAACTGGGGGACGTATCCGTTCTTCGACGCAGCGTTTCTCGGCGGCGCTGCCCTGCCGGTCCCGCTCGCCCTCACCGGCATGGGCGGCATTCCGCTGCTGGGATTCGACGCGAACCGGTACGCGGGGGACGCCGCCGTCGGGGGAAACGCCGAGCTGCGGATCGCCATCGGGAGGTTCCTCGCCCTGCTGCCGTTCCGGTACGGAATCTCCGGCGTCGCTGACGTCGGCCGCGTCTTTCGCGCCCATATACCCTCATCCACCTGGCACAACGGCGCCGGGGGAGGGCTGTGGCTCGCCGTCTTCGCCGCGGGGCCCGGTCTGGTGCTAGCGACCTCCGTCAATGCGATGATCGTCCGTTCCGACGAGCGGACGGCGTTCTACGTGTCCACGGGGTTCGGGCTCTGAGGGGGAGCGCTTGAGCAAGCACGACCCACCGATCGTCCGCCTCGCCGCGCAGCACGTGTTCGAGATCTTCCAGNGCGCNGGCGCCGATACCCCCCCTGGTGTTCCACAATTTCGCCCGCACCCGCGAGCTCGTCGCGTCCTGCCGGGACATCGCCAAGGGATCCAAGCTGGAGGACGGAGACCTGACGGTCGTCCTCCTCGCCGCCTGGTTCCACGACGCGGGTTATGCCGCCGCGCGTGACGGCGATCGGCCCAAGAGCGCCGAGCTCGCGCGATCGTTTCTCGCCTCGCAAAAGCAGCCGCAGGGCCTCGCGGACGCCGTCGCGAGGTGCATCGAAGCCTCGGACGACGGAGCGGCGGGCAACCTCGTCAATGACGTCTTGTACGACGCGCTGCTCGTGCCGACGGCGACCAAGGGCTATCTCTCCGAAATGGAGCAGGTCCGGCTGGAGCGGGAGCGACGCAACGGGGAGCCGAAGACGGACGTCGAGTGGACACAGACGTGCATCGCGTTCCTCGAGAGCCATCCGTTCAGGACGCGATATGCGCAGCTCGAGTATCACGAGCGCCGCGCGACGAACCTGGTCGCGCTGCACAAGCTGCTCCGCAAGCAGATCGAAGAAGCCGCGAGGCAGGTCGCGGAGCAGACCAAGGCGTCGAAGGGCCTGAGCAGGACCGTCGAAGACATCTTCGACTCGCTCACCCGGAACGGGATGCGTGCCTTCGCCATCGCCGAGCGCCGTACCGCCACCATGATCCAAGTCAACGGGATCATGATCTCGCTGATCGTCGCGCTCCTGCTCCGGCACGTCGAAACGCACCGCGAGTTGATAGCCCCGACGCTTCTGCTGCTGGCCGTCAACGTGAGCACGATCCTGGTCTCGATCTATTCGATGCGCGTCGGCCGGAAGGGAATGCAGCGGGTCTGGGGCGCTGACGCGCCAGTCTACGAGCGCAATCTCCTCTCCTTGTTCAACCAGACGCCGCTTTCGCTCGACGACTTCATCGTGGGCATGAACCGTCTTGCCGCCGATCCAGCCGCCCTCAAGCAGGCATTGCTGGAAGAGCTCTATTTCCAGCGCCAGTTGATGCTGATGAGAAGGAAGATGCTGGTCATCTCTTACGACGTCTTCATCATCGGGCTGGCGATCGCCCTGCTGGCGTTCGGAGTCGCCCTTTTCCGACGGTGAGCACGGTCGGAGAATCCGCCTCGCGTCGGTCCCGGGCGGCTGTTACGCTTCCTNATCGAGCGCGGCGCGACCCGCCCGCAGGGAGATCCGGCGCCCGTCGTCCGGAACGGGGTTTTCATGAACAGGAAACAGACCGGTTTCAACCTCGCTTACGTTTTCGTCGCCGTCATGGGCGTTCTCATCCTGCAAACCGTGTGGAGCCGCCAGCAGGCCGTCGCGACCATTCCCTACAGCGACTTCCAGAAGCTGGTTCGGGAAGACAAGATCGCGAACGTCATCGTCGGGCAGGACCAGCTCTCGGGCGAATTCAAGGAGCCGATCGCCGGAAAGAAGCGCTTCGTCGCCGTCCGCGTGGACGCCGACATCGCCAAAGAGCTCGACGAGCACGGGGTCGAGTACCGCGGGCAGTTCGAGTCGAACTTGACGGCGCTGCTCCTCTCGTGGGTCGTGCCCATCGCGCTCTTCTTCGGCCTCTGGATCTTCGTCGGCCGCCGCATGGCCAGGCAGCTCGGCGGCCCGGCCGGCGGGCTGATGGCCATCGGCAAGTCCAAGGCGAAGGTTTACGTGGAGACCGATACCAAGGTGACGTTCGCCGACGTGGCGGGAGTGGACGAGGCCAAGGCGGAGCTGCAGGAGGTGGTCTCCTTCCTCAGGGATCCGAAGCAGCATGGGCGGCTCGGCGCCCGCATGCCCAAGGGCGTCCTCCTGGTCGGACCTCCCGGCACGGGCAAGACGCTGCTTGCCAAGGCGGTCGCGGGCGAGGCGGGTGTGCCGTTCTTCTCCATCTCCGGGTCGGAGTTCGTGGAGATGTTCGTCGGTGTGGGCGCAGCGCGCGTGCGGGACCTGTTCGAGCAGGCCCGGGCCAAGGCCCCGTGCATCATCTTCATCGACGAGCTGGACGCGCTCGGCCGCGCCCGCGGCACGATGCCCGGCCTGGGAGGCCATGACGAGAAGGAGCAGACGCTGAACCAGCTCCTGGTGGAGATGGACGGGTTCGATCCTGCTTCGGGGATCGTCCTCATCGCGGCGACCAACCGGCCCGAGATCCTCGATCCGGCCCTGCTCAGGGCGGGCCGCTTCGATCGGCAGGTGTTGGTGGACCGGCCGGATCGGGTCGGACGCCAGCAGATCCTGAAGGTCCACACGCGCAAGGTCGTCCTCGCCACCGATGTGAAGCTCGAGGACGTCGCCGCGCTCACGCCCGGATTCACCGGCGCGGA
>JGI25386J43895_10000252_pt1 | contig 9707 bp, 11 predicted proteins | sample GraSoi013_1_40cm_2_FD_43895 | JGI IMG/M metagenome (IMG submission 43895) | reverse complement strand
TTGCGGATTGAACAAGCCATGGAGCAGATACGGATCTCGATTGACCCTTTCAAGAGCGCTGAAGAACAGGCGAAGAACATCATCGACCAGCTTAGACCGGTAATCCCGTTGAAGATGGAGCAGATGCGCATTGCAGTCAAGGTGTTTCCAGAGTTTGCCGCACGAGCGTTCAATGTATTGAAAAGTTACGGAAACGTCAGCCGCGAAGAATGGCAGACGGACGGTTCATTGGTAGCTGTCGTCGAGATGCCCGCGGGAATGTACGGGGGCTTCATTGATCGAGTAGGCAAGGTTACCCAAGGGACAATCCAAACAAAGGTTTTGACTTAAACAGAGCGTGTCATGAGAAATGGTAGTGTTAGCCGAACCAAGACAAGTCGTCGCCCCAGGCGAATTACTGGCCGAGGGAGACCACTTGCTGGGAGAAAATTCGTACAAGATTGGAAACCAGATCTATTCGGCATGTGTCGGTCTGTTAGAAGTGGATGGCAACAGGGTTTCGGTTGTTCCGTTGAAGGGGGGATACATACCGCATGTCGGGGATATTGTCGGTGGTCGGGTCATGGACATCGGGCTGTCAGGCTGGACCGTCGATATTCTCGCACCATACGTTGCAATGCTTCCAGCGTCGGAAACCGAGGGTCCACGAGGACCGCGGAGACGAGATTTGTCGGAAATGTTCGATGTTGGAGACATGGTAATGGCCCAAGTACTATCATTCGACAGAACCAGAGACCCACTACTAACCGCGAAAGGGCCTGGACTCGGAAAGGTTTCTTCTGGCAGAGTAATCCAGATCCAAGCAGCAAAGATACCAAGGCTAATTGGACGGAAAGGGGTCGATGATCAGCATGCTAAAGCGCGAGACAGGATGCCAGATCTCTGTCGGCCAGAACGGGATCGTCCTCGTCTGGGGACGATCTCCTGAAGGCGAGCGAGTTGCAGTTGAAGCCATATACATGATAGAGAGAGAGGCTCACACGAGAGGTTTAACGGACAGGATAAGAGAAATGATAGCCAAATCACCTAGGATGGAAGAGGAAGTTGCAAAACAAGCACCCTGAGAAACTACTGGACGAGAAAGGCCTCAGAGTAGACGGTCGGAGGCTAGACCAGCTGAGACCAGTGAGACTGGAAGTAGGAACCTTAGACAAGGCCAACGGATCAGCCTACATCGAGCAAGGAAAGAACAAGATTCTAGCTGCTGTCTACGGTCCTCGCGAGGCCCACCCCAAACACATTGCCCTACCGGATCGGGCCGTGATACGATGCCGATATCACATGGCACCATTTTCGGTAGACGAGAGAAAATCTCCTGCACCCTCTCGAAGAGAACTAGAACTCTCCAAGGTAATTAGAGAATCATTGGAACCAACGGTCCTCACAGATCTCTACCCAAGAACAACCATCGATTTATTCGTCGAGATTCTCCAATCTGATGGAGGCTCAAGATGCGCGGGAATCACTGCCGCATCTCTCGCACTCGCAGATGCTGGGATCCCGATGAGAGAGCTTGTGGCCGCATGTGCGGTTGGGAAAGTGCAAGGTCAGCTCGCGCTTGACTTGTCAGATATCGAAGACAAACAGGGAGAAGCAGATCTACCGGTTGCCTACATGCCAAACTCAAATCTCGTCACGTTACTTCAAATGGACGGAATCCTGACCCTCCCTGAATTCGAAAAAGGGCTCAATATGGCAATAGAAGCATGTAAGACCCTCCACACTATGCAACGTGAGGCGTTGAAAAACAAGTACTCTCAAATCAGAGAAGTGGCCGAAGAGAAAGAAGAGCCGGAGGTTATCGCATAATGTCCGCGACCCCACAATTACCACCAGTTGCAAAGCTCGAACAGAAAACAGTGGTGGATCTAATCGCAAAAGGCAATAGAATCGACGAGCGCGGACACGACAGCTACAGGCCGATCACAATACAAACAGGTGTAATTGAGAAAGCCAACGGATCAGCACAAATCTTTCTAGGAAAAACAAGAGTGCTTGTGGGAATAAAAGTTGAGACAGGCGAGCCGTTTCCAGATACACCTGAGGAAGGGGTACTCACAGTAAACGCGGAACTTGTCCCCCTGGCTCACCCATCCTTCGAACCTGGACCACCGGATGAGAACGCAATAGAGCTAGCCAGAGTAATAGACCGAGGGATAAGAGAATCAAAGGCCATCGACCTCAAAGCGCTCTGCCTTCAGAAAGGTAAGAAGGTGCAAGTTGTCTACGTGGACGTCTACGTCCTCGACCACGACGGAAACCTAATCGACGCCGGCTCGATGGCAGCCCTGGCNGCCCTCGCAAACGCGAAGATAGGCAAGTACGAGATAAAAGGCGACGAGGTAATCGTCAAACCTGACCGCCGACCATTACCAATCAACAACTACCCGGTNTCNGTCACNTTCGGAAAAGTTGACCGAAATATAATCGTAGATCCCTCCCTCGAAGAGGAGCAAGTCATGAACGCCNGACTGACCGTTACNATCGAAAAATCCGGGTCGATATGCGCGATGCAGAAGGGCGGGTTGTCGGGATTCACAACCGAGGAATTGAGGAAAATCGTCCACATAGCCGTTGAACGTGCAGCAGAGAATAGAGCGAAGATCCTCGCAGCGGCAAAGATCTAATGGCTAGGAAGACGGGCCTCGGCGGTGGATTCGGCGCCAGATACGGAACCCTCGTCAGGCGCCGGTACATTGATGTTGTTACAGGTCTGAGACAGAAGCATGAATGTCCTCGTTGTCGATTCAAAACCGTGAAACGTCGGAGCGTGGGTGTATGGCTGTGCAAGAAGTGCGGTTACAAGTTCGCAGGCGGAGCATACATCCCTAGCACTAAGCTAGGTCAGATTGCAGCCCGAGCAACCCGGGGACAGATGAGTCCTTCAACCTTATCAACCGAGCTAGAGAGCCTCAGAGCTGGAGCAACTGTAGCCCCATCCGTTATTGTCAAGCAGAGAAAGCCTAGGACGAGGAAGAAGAAGGCTGAGGTCCAGCCGGAAGCAGCGACGGAGGCAGAATCCGTACAACCCTCGTCGACAGAAGAAGCCTGACCCTAAGATCTCCGCTTCGCTCAAGATCGCGATTACAGTCTCGAACCCGAGTTTAGCTAGAGCACTTGCAGACTCTCTGCAGCCCGAGACAATGGCAAGAGCAGGATTCAGATCAAGAACCAAGATCAGCTCAATAAGATCGACCTTGAAATTGAATATCGATGCTACAGACATTATCGCTCTAAGAGCAGCAGCGAATTCTTATGTGCACTTCATATCCGCGGCTTTGGCATCTGTACAGAGGCTATCAGGCTTTAATAAGACGGAAGGCGACAAGGGCCTAAAGCGAGAATAGTAAGGAATCCAGTGTTGAGTGAAGAAGTCGAGCTTCCGCCACAGTTACAGGAACAATTACTGCGTCTGCAACAGCTGCAACAAACACTCCAAGCTGTCGCCAGCCAGAAACAACAGCTAGAAATCGAAGCCTCGGAAACGGAAAAGGCGCTGGCGGAACTTGAGAAGTTGTCCGATGAGATTCCCGTGTACAAGAGTGTTGGGAACCTCCTTCTCAAGTCTGAACGCCAAGCCTTGTTGAAGGAACTGAAAGAGAGAAAGGAGCTGCTCGCGACTAGAATCACAGTTCTTGGGCGGCAGGAGGAACGTACTAAGGAACGCCTCAAGGAATCACAAGAGAAGCTTCAGGAACGTCTTCGTCCACAGGGACCTACAACAACAAGAAGCTAGTCTACCAGGGACGAGAAAATCCGTCCTGATAAGCACCACTACACAGATACCCCAAGAGAAACATCTCAGGGAAATCGTAAAGCTTGCGAAAGTCAGCAGGATTCTGACATTATTCTGCCATCAGAACGCAGATCCAGACTCTCTGTGTTCAGCGTTCGCCCTCAAGTCTCTAATTGAGAAGACTGCCCCAGGAACAGAAGTCCGTATTGCTAGTCCTGGTGGCATCAGCGCCCCCACGAAATATCTAATTCGAAACCTTGGGTTGGCTATTCCTGAAAAGAAGCCGCTGAACAAAATTGGGGTGGCAGTGCTCGTCGACACCAACAACCTAGGCCAGCTAGGAGCTGAACTTTCGAGAGAAATCATCGAATCCTCCACACCGTTGGTGGTCGTGGATCATCATCACGAACACCCAGAAATGAAAGGGCGCATATCAGTGGAGATCATAGATTCCACGTCATCCTCCACCGCCGAAATTGTTGCGCAGTTGTACGAAATCGCGGGAGTGAGCGTTGAAGAGAAGCTCGCTGAGGCCCTGCTCGCAGCAATTTTTGTCGAGACTCGGTATTTCACCTTAGCAACACAAAGGACTTTTGAAAACGTAGCAAAACTAGCCTCGGCGGGCGCAGACCCGAAGAAGATTCCGATCCTACTAGTTGCCCCGACCACACGTTCTGAGCGAATTGCTAGGTTGAAGGCCGCCCAGCGATTGAAGGTTGAGATAGCCGGTGACTGGTTACTTGTCTCCACGGAAGTTGGTTCCTATCAATCATCAGCTGCCAGAGCCTTACTGCCGCTTGGAGCTGACGTCTCTATGGTTGGCGGCAAGGTGAAGGCGGGAGTCAGGGTCAATTTGCGATCCACTCAAAAGTTCCACCGTAGTACGGGCATACATCTAGCTCGCGATGTGGCGATACCCTTGGGCAAGGAGCTGGGAGGGTCTGGAGGTGGGCATCCAACCGCCGCGGGACTGATGGTCAAAGGAACTGTCGATGAAGCACTGGACACTTGCATTAGGCTGTTGAAGACCCTGACGGATAAGGCCAAGGTCCAGGCCTAAAATATGACCTAAGCCATCTAATCGTTTTAGAGTATCGACCCAAAAGCGAGTAGAAGAATGGACCCGTCTAAAACTCCAAAGACGATCTTGGAAGCGCGAAACCTTGGATTCCAATACGAGGGTGCTGAAGCCCGCGCCCTTCGCGGGGTCAACTTTGGTGTTGAGAGAGGAGAATTCGTACTACTGGCAGGACCAAGCGGTTGCGGCAAGACAACATTGTGCCGATGCCTAAACGGATTGATCCCACACTTCTACCCGGGAGTTCAGGAGGGGGAGATCCTTGTTGATGGTAGTAACGTTACCAGTATGCCAACTAGTGAGGTCTCCCGTAAAGTAGGCTATGTCTTCCAGAACCCCGAGAACCAACTCTTCGCTCTGACCGTAGAGAAGGATGTCGCCTTTGGCCCCGAGAACCTGGGCTTACCAAGGTCAGAGATAAGGGAAAGAGTCGACTGGGCTATGCGAATTACAGGCACTACCGAGCTGAAAAACCTCGCGCCTTATGAATTGTCTGGAGGCCAACAACAGAGGGTGGCGCTTGCCGGCATTTTGGCCATGAAACCATCGGTTGTGGTCATGGATGAACCAACCTCTTTTCTCGACCCAGTTACAGCTGAGGAGGTGATGAAGGCGGTGGCTGATCTCCGATTGGAGCACGGAATTACCGTGATCGTTGTCGAACATAGACTAGATCTAGTTTCTAGGTACGCAGACAGAATCATCGTGATGGACTCGGGAAAGGTGGTGGCAGACGGCAGCGTGCAGGATGTTTTGGATGGGCAATTTGACCAGTTGACCGGGTTGGGGGTTGGGGTGCCAAGGGTCAGTCAGCTGTGGGCTATGCTGAAGCGTGATGGGCTCGTCTCTGGCCAGACGCCTAAGGTCGTCGAGGCGGCCGCGGAAAAGTTGGGAGGGAAGTTGAGTACTTGATACTGGTTGAGGATGTTTCTTTCGAGTATCCGTCTGGCAGGGGAGAAGCCTTGTCTGGAGTCAGCGTCAAATTCGAACCCGGAGAATTTGTTGCCGTCATGGGGGAGAACGGTGCCGGGAAGACTACTCTTGCCAAGCATCTGAACGGTTTGCTGAGGCCAAGTAGTGGTAGGGTCTTGGTCGACGAGGAGGACACGCGCAGGACTAGCGTGGCTCGGTTGGCTAGGAAGGTGGGTTTGGTGTTTCAGAATCCTGATCATCTGTTATTCTCCGAGACCGTTAGGGCGGAGGTGGCATTCGCTCTTCACAATTTAGGCTACGCCGGCAAGACAATCGAGAATCAGGTTGAGAAGACTCTTGGCTCGTTGGATCTCACAAGGTATGCGGATGTTTCTCCGTTCTTGTTGAGCGGTGGAGAGCGAAAACGGGTCGCACTCGCAGCTGTATTGGCATGGGAGCCAGAGTATTTGATCTTGGATGAGCCTACGATTGGGCAGGACTATTTGCAGAAGGAGCGGTTGAGGAATTTCATCGTCCAATTGAACAGTCAGGGCAAGGCTGTCATTATCATTACGCATGACGTCGAGTTTGTCGCCGAGGCCAAGCCTCGGGTTGTATTGTTGTCGAAAGGCCGTGTTGTTGGTGAAGGGCCAGCTGATCGGGTCTTGTCAGACGCCGATAAGGTCGCGAGTGCTTCGCTTGTCAAGCCTCAGATTGCAAAACTGTTTGATCAACTATCGAGATTTGGGTTCCCTCGAGACGTGGTGGATGTGCACCGTGCAAAGCAATTGTTGGAAGATCGGTTGAGGGAGGTCAGTGTGCATGTCTAGATCCTTCGTCACTCTGAGGTCCTTGGAGGGCTTCAAGTTCTATGGGCGGAAGACCATCGTCCATAATCTTGATCCTAGGGCCAAAGCACTCTTCATCACAACCGTCTTCGTCGTCTCATTGCTATTCACGAACCTGTACGTCTTACTTGGATTATTGACCGTGCATGTGCCTTTCCTACTCGCCGCCGGCGTACTGAGGAGATGGGTCTATTCGATTCGAGCAGGAGCATTATTGGCCGGAATTATCTTCTTTGCAAATCTCTTGACTGGTTCAGGTGTCTTGCCAGCCCTGGCCTTGACGGTAAGGTTCCTGGTGCTGTTGACCACCTTCAGCCTATTCTTCATGACCACATCACCCGATGACCTCGGCTTGGCCCTAGATCGAGTTGGACTCGTTAGATGGCTATCGCGTCGCTGGCTTGGCTTCCCTAACGCTTTATCGTTCACATTTACCACCGCAGTACGATTAGTGCCAACTCTTGCTGTAGACGCTCAAACTGTGATTGATGCTCAACGTAGCAGGGGACTGGAGTTGGACAAGGGCAACATTCTCCGACGCATTCGGAATTATGTTCCCATCTTGATCCCGTTGCTACTAGTTGCGATCCGGAGAAGCCTTGAGCTAGCTGAAGCTTTAGAGGCAAGGGGCTTCCCTGGACGAGAAGATAGGACGTCACTGTACGAGTTGAGGTTCAAAGCGTCGGATTACCTGCTTGTTCTTGGTTCGAGTACAGTGCTTGCGGTTTCGATGTGGATCTTTGTCATTCACCCAGTATTTCGGTTGCCCTTCTAGGAAGTGGAAGGCGGAAATTCTTTAGGTGTACGTAGACAAGGTCAGATTGTGAGACAGACAATTGCTTGTAATGGCAGACGAGCGGGAGCGGGCTTCAGGGATTCCTGAAGAACTCAAATCTTTAGGCGCAAGGGTCGAGTATCGAGTCCTCGACGTCGCTGACTACCTCACCGGTGACTACTCGGTGGAGAGGAAGTCCGTGCGGGACTTCATAGGCTCTGTCTTCGACGGGAGACTTTTCGACCAAGCTTACAGACTCAGTAAATCCTATGACAATGTTCTGTTGATTGTCGAGGGAGACATTAATCAAAGGCTTGAGGAATTGAAGAACCCACGATGGTTCTGGGGAGGCGTCGCTTCCGCGGTACTAGACTATGAAATGAAGTGCTTTTTCACTCCGGACACGAAACAAACTGCCCAGCTAATTCACACCATTGGCAAAAGAGGGGAGAAGGAGAGGAAGAAGGGAGAACGAGGTGCTCCTCCATTGATTGTTCGAAAACCTAGGTCCGGAGAATTGGATCGTGTCCAGGTCTCGATTGTAAGCGCATTGCCCGGAGTCGGCCCGAAACTTGCGGCGCAGTTGCTCACACATTTCGGCAGTGTTCGACGTGTCTTCCAGGCCTCTGCAACTGAGATGGCTGTAGGAGCAGGCATAGGAAGATCCAGAGCACTAAGCCTGCGAAAGAAGCTGGANGCAGATTATAAGGAGAAAGGGAAACAGGCGCAAGTCAGGCTGAAAGAGGAGGATTAGAGGCTAAACTGGCTCGAAGAGAAGGAAGCTCGCTTCGTGCATACCAAGAAGCTTTCGAGGAGATAATCCGGACCGTCGAGGACTCCNTTAGACACGTGCGACAATCCGAAGTCAATCGCTTTCTCGATCTTCTCGTGGAAGCCGAAAGGCGGAGAATATTGGTCATGGGAGTCGGCCGCAGCGGACTAATCGGTCGAGCCTTTGCAATGCGACTAATGCACCTTGGCTTTGAAGTCTACGTTTTAGGCGAGACAATAACTCCAGCGGTAGGAAAAGGGGACCTCGTCATAGCCATCTCAGGGTCGGGAACGACCAAGCTGGCAGTGACCGCTGCAACCATAGGAAAAGAGGTTGGCGCTACCGTAGTCGCGATCACCTCCTTTCCTAAGAGTGACCTAGGAAGATTAGCGGATCACGTCGTACAGGTAAAAGGACGGACCAAGGTGGCGGAGGAGACCGACTACTTCACTCGGCAGATGACCGGAGTGCATGAACCATTGGCACCGCTCGGCACCATATTCGAAATCGCGTGCACCGTATTCCTCGATAGTTTGATTGTGGAATTGATGTATCGACTTGGAAGGTCTGAGAAGGAACTCATGCGACATCATGCAACCATCGAATAATCCTTGGAGCCCGTGCTGAATCTGCCTCTGGTCTTGAAAGATTGCGATTGGATAGTCACGCAAGACCCTGAGAGGCGGGTTCTTCACAAAGCATCCATAAAGATTGATGACGGAAAGATCATCGAGATCGGTCAAAACCTAATTTCCTCGAGAAAAGATGAGACGATAGATTGTCACGGAAAAGTGATGATCCCTGGCCTAGTCAACACGCATACTCACTTGGCTATGACATTGCTACGGGGGTATGCGGACGATTTGGAATTGAAAGAATGGCTTGAGCAGAAGATCTGGCCACTGGAGAAACGGTTGACACCTGACATGGTATACTCGGGAGCATTGCTTGGGTGCCTAGAGATGATTCGGACGGGCACCACATGCTTCGTTGACATGTACTTCTTCATGGAGAGAGTTGCGGACACGGTCAAAGAGGCTGGACTGAGAGGCTTGCTCTCGCACGGGATAATAGATCCTCCTAACAAAGCGGACAAGGAGAAGGATCGGAAGAAGACCTTGGCACTATTGCAGTACGTTAAGAGACTGGGCGAGCCAAGAATCAGATTCATCCTCGGACCCCACGCCCCCTACACCTGCGATCAAGACACTCTATTGTGGTCCAAGGAGATCGCCGAGAAAGAAGACACCATAGTAGGAATACACGTCGCGGAAACCCGCGGAGAGCAAGCAAAGTCGGAGGATAATAGGAAAGCGGGACACTCTACTGTGGTCCAAGGAGATCGCCGAGAAAGAAGACACCATAGTCGGAATACACGTCGCGGAAACCCGCGGAGAGCAAGCAAAGTCGGAGGAGAATAGGAAAGCGCGAGTTGTTGACTACTTGGACAAGATCGGGTTCCTTTCCGAACGAGTTCTTGCGGCTCATGCGGTCTGGTTGACGAAGAGCGAAGTCAAACTGTTAGGAGAGAGAGGTGCTCGGGTCGCTCATTGTCCAGTTTCGAACATGAAGCTGGCAAGCGGTGG
>JGI25386J43895_10000248_pt1 | contig 9735 bp, 10 predicted proteins | sample GraSoi013_1_40cm_2_FD_43895 | JGI IMG/M metagenome (IMG submission 43895) | reverse complement strand
TCCCCCGTGAACGCTCTTCTCACCGGCCTCAACTTTCCCGTCTCCCTCAGGTTTGCACCGGACGGCCGCATCTTCTACACGGAAAAGGATACTGGCAACATTCGAATAATCCAGCAAAATGGAACACTCCTTCCCACTCCCTTTGCGACAATCAGTCCCGTCTTTACCGACGGCGAGGCCGGACTTCTAGGGATAGCTCTCGATCCCGCCTTCTCCTCAAACAACTACGCTTACGTCTATTACACGTATCGCGACAGCGGGTCCTTCACCCATGGCCACATCGTGCGCTACACCGCTAACGGCAACACTGGCTCTAGTCTAAAGGACCTCTTCGATGTGACGAGTAGCGCACCGAATACCGTCTACCACAATGGTGGCTACATCAAATTTGGACCGGATGGTAAACTCTACGCGACGGTCGGCGAGTTCCATCAGGACCAACAGGCTCAGAACCAGGGTTCAATGACTGGAAAGATGCTCCGGATGAACCCGGACGGCTCAGTGCCCAGCGACAATCCGACTGCTGGAAGTCTGGACTACGCGCTGGGAATAAGGAACAGTTTCGGCTTCGACTTCGACCCGTCGAATAATCGTCTAATCGCCACCATGCCGGGATTGAACAGTGATGACAAGATCCTAATCATCATCAGAAACGGCAACTATGGTTGGCCTACGTGTGTAGGTATCTGCAATGATTCTCGTTTCATTGACCCGATCGTCGACTTCAACCCGGTCGTAACACCCACCGGCATAGCCGCTGTCGCTCCGAACAGCTACATCTTCGGCGAATACAACACCGGCAACCTGGTTCAACTCCAGCTCAACGCAACTGGGTCCGTCCTCTCTATGACCCAGCTCTACAATGCACCNCGCGGAATAATCGCCGTCGAACTGGGACCTAACAACAAACTCTACTTCACTACACCTGACACAGTCTACACCTACGACCTCCCGGCCAAGCCTGTTGCAAACGCCGCGGACCCGACCCTAGTAATTCTAGCAGTCGTCGTAATAATTGCCGCGGCGATCCTCGTTTCCTACGCAGCGTTACATTATCGGGGCAAGCTGCTAACGCGTCAACAAACCAACACGGGAACCCCTAGATAATTAGCGATTCCAGGCGACCAACAGGTGCGCCCCCGAGGCTCAGCAGCTTCTCGTGGAATGACCTGATCGGCTCGTCCGGATGGGCGTGGAAGAACCGCTCTCGAGCCTTCTTGATGAACAATTTTCCTAGCGTGTANCCGTAGTAGGAGTGGTCGAAGGTTCCTCGCAACGCTTCTCGCTCGGCAGGTCCCGCTTCCATCAGCGCATTCTTCATGATGAACTGTCGCGCCTCATCTAGCGTCATTCCTTGTGTGTGCATTTTGAAGGATACGATGAACCGGCAGTCCCTCAACANNGCCTCCTTCAACTGNATAAACCGTAGTCGTTCAACCCCGTACCCTTCGTCTAGCATCATCTCTTCGCAGTAGTGGGCCCAGCCTTCGCCGAACGCGTAGTTCCAGTAAGCCTTCCGCGTCATCGAAGTTCCGAACTCTTTCTGGAAGACGCGGTGGGTGTAGTGTCCAGGCCAGACTTCGTGAATCGCAATCTCCTTCAAGGTAACACGGTTCAGGTGGCGTAGCCATTCCTCTATTCTCTTCGCGTCCCATTCCGCCTCTGGAGGAGTCACGTAGTATAGTCCCTCTAGGCCTTCCTTCTCGAACGGACCTGGCGACGACATTGCTGCAGTGGTCGTGGCCCGCATATGAGACGGAGTAGGAACCACCCGGACCCGGGTCCCCGCGGGAATACGAACGAGCTCCCTCTCCCTCAGCCAGCCTTCAAGATCGTGTAATCCCTCAGCTGCATCATCAAGCAAAAGCTTGGCTGTGGGATGGTCCTGCTGAATCTCGTCAAGAATTGTCGCGACCGACGCTCCCGGCCTAATCCTCTCAGCGCTCTCCTTCAACGCCCTAGTGTTCGACTCAAGGTCTTGGAGCGCTAGCGCTAGCACTTCTTCGACTGGCTGATTGATCCTATCGTTCGCCCACAGGAGTTTCTGGAACCGGTCTCTTCCGAGCGCAAAATCCATCGAGGTCTTGTGTTCCTCATGGAGCGCGTCGATGAACTCAACCATCGAGACTACGGCGTCCGCTTTCGTTCTGTCGAACTCTTCCCGGATCGCCACGTTCGCCTTTGCAGCCTCTCGAGCCGCGTCTCCGTCAAGGTCCCGCATGACTCCTTGAATCTGCTTTATCGCGACCTCGACAATCGGGTCTGCTAAGATTCCGTCAAGGTTTCTCGAAGCTTGATCTAGAAATAGGGGGATGTTGCGGAGATGCTTGTTCACCGCGCTTATCCTAGCATCGACCGGTGCATACTCGCGGGAAATGTACGGAGTAGCACTCAGCTGCAGCGCATAGATCGTTGGGCGAGTCGAATACGCACGGAGATCCTGTATCTCGAAGAGCATTCTCTCAAGCATAGTTTCCATCGACTGCGCATCTTGCCTTCCTTCCTTGTCCAGCTCATGAAACTCGTCTTTGATCCGCTGAAGGAGTCCGACTGCCTTGTCCGCCCATCNCTTCAGTCGATCGGCCGAAAGATCCGGCAACAGTCCATCGTAGTCGTGCAAGCCGAGCATTACTGCTTGTCTTGGATTCAGCTCGAAGACGTCGTGGAAGACTTCCTCTTCGAGCTTGTCTAATCTAGAAACTAGGACTGGGATCCCCAAGAAACCTCAGTAGGGAAACGCCAAGGCGCCGATAAAAGATAGACTGTTCACGGGTACGCCTTCAAAACGGCGCTATCTACTCATCGAGTTTGGGAACAGTAACAAAATCTAATACTCAATGCTTCTCGGGCGGGGATTTTGAAGAAGACATGGCAGCTGCCGCACCGAAAGCAAAGTCCAGGAAAAAGCTCATACTCGCCGTAATCGCAATAGCCATAATCGCAGTTCTGGTCACACCCATCGCACTAGCCGGAAGGTACAATGTTCCCCTAGAAATCATGAGCTTTGACGACACTACTGGGACCCCGTCGACGAGCAGTCTCAGACTAACAAGCCAAGTCGTCACTGCATGGGAGTATTATTTTAGTATCCGGACCCAGGGAATGGTCAGAACTTCGGACTCTAGCGTTTCGAGTAATGGAGGCACAACAAACATCACCCTAACAATGACACTGACGAATCCTTCGAATCAGACGATAGATCTGGGACGGACGAACATCAGCGGTGGAATTGGAGCCCGGACTCATACTATCTACCTCTCAATCGATCAAGGAGTCCGCGCGAACGGCTCGTATAGACTCGACGTCGTTTTTACTGCCAACGTTGTCTTGCTGGGCGGAGTGGTAGAGGCGCCTTTCTCGACAACACTACAAAGTAACTTCGTCCTATCAGGGTTCTAAACCTCACAGATCCTAGTGGTTGAATGATTTCTACACCCGCCACGAAACTGGCCAGTGGAGCAGTTAGTAGCCCGTCTAATCCCAGTCATCGGCCGCTGGACATTGACAAGCTCTACTATACACGCGCCATACTCAGCGTACAATGGTCTGTAGACGGTGAGCATCTCTACTTCGACACGAACATTACTGGCCGTTACAACATCTGGGCGGTCCCAAGCAACCGCGGCTGGCCCGTGCAACTAACAGTCAACGACGAAAGAACTCTGCTTCAAGACCCCTCCCCCGACGGTCGCTACCTTCTCTACGCGCAGGATATTCAGGGAAACGAGAAGCCGAACCTGTATCTCCTCGACCTGACCGAATTCACGATCCGCAACATAACAAACACCGACAAGGTCGGATACCGGGACACGAAATGGTCCCCTGACGGACGATCACTCGTTTTCGCCGCAGAGCGGGAGAGCCCCGGCGCTTATCCCGTATTCCAGGTTGATCCGGACAAGGGAACGATCAAGAAGATAGTAGGCAACGAGGCGGGCGACTGTGAATCCCTCGAGTACAGCCCGGACGGTCACAAGCTCGCTCTGACAAGAACTAGGAACTATCAGTACACGGGCGCAAGCGTCTATGATCTAGAAACGGGTAATGAGACGATGCTCGCCCCGATAGACGACAAGTCAACAACCATCACCGGAGGCTGGACCCGCGATGGCAAGCGAGTCTACGTTACAAGCAACGCGAACGACCGGGGAATAGATGCTGTCGCTCTGCTCGAACTGAAGCAGGGACCCGAGTTTCAATGGCTGACCTTGCAAGACTGGGACAGCCAGCTAGTAGACGTGTCCCCGACAGAAGACAGGTTCGCCTATGTCGTAAACGAGGCGGGCAACCTGAGACTCCTACTTCGAGACCTCAACGGAGAAGAGGAAGAGATCCCCCCAACCCAGGGAGTCGTCCGCGCCGCAAGATTCTCGCCGGATGGGAAGCGCCTCGCGATCATACACGCATCGGGTGACAGCCCGCACGACATCTGGGTCTACGATCTCAAGGCTCGGACCCTGAAACAGATCACCGACTCATTGGTCGGCGGCCTTCATCGCGAAAACTTCGTTAATCCTCAGCTGGTCGTCTATCCCTCTTTCGACCAGACGCCGATAACCGGCTTCGTCTATGTTCCGGCGAACATCAAAGCCGACCATTCCCACCCGGCCATAGTCTACTCCCACGGCGGACCGCAGTGGGAACACTTCAACAGCTGGTTCCCCAGCCTACAATACTACACAAGCCACGGATACGTGGTCATCGCGCCCAACTTCCGCGGATCCACCGGGTTCGGCCGCGAATTCACGGAGTCACTCCGAAAAGATGCGGGCGGGGGAGACCTCAAAGATCTGGTAGCAGCGNTCGACTATCTCAAATCGACAGGGTACGTTGATCCCAATCGTATCGCAATAACGGGCGGGTCCTGGGGCGGATATTTGACACTGATGGCTCTAACGAAATACCCGGATCTATGGGCCGCGGGCGTGAGTATCGTTCCACTCGCTAATTGGTTCACCGCTCACGAGAACGAGGATCCAGTTCTCCAGAAGAATGACGAATGGCTAATGGGGGACCCAGTCGCCGACCGCGACCTCTGGCAAGACCGCTCACCATTATTCTTCGCTAACAAGATCCGTGCTCCGCTTCTACTCCTCGCCGGCCAGAACGACATACGCTGCCCGGTGAAGGAGACCGAACAGATGGCTGAAGCAGCAAGAAAGAATGGAGTGACGGTCGAGGTCAAGATATACGAGAATGAAGGCCACGGATTCGTACGAAGGGAAAACGAGATCGATGCGATCAAACGATCGGCGAAATTCCTAGAAACTCACGTTGGCCAGCCGTCAACGAAAGGATAGCCATAGGATCTACGGTCTTCCAATGGTCTAGATATGCATATAGCGCGTGAAATGATTATATACTCTATATAGCTACCTATGAGTCAAGTGNGTTNTAAGCGATGAACAAGATCATGCTTTCGTTGGCCGAAGAGACTTTCCTCACAGTATCCTCCCAAGCGAGGAAGAGGGGCATTTCAGTGCAAGAACTGTTGAGGGCAGTCATTGTGCCAGAATGGATGAAGGAAAACCTGCGCCCACATACCATCTCACCGCGCACTGTAGAAATTGCACTTGAACCAAGTGCGCCCCACGTGAATCCGTATCACCGAAACCGAATACTCGACATCACAGTGGGCCAGCTAAAGTACTAAACGGGCAAATCCGTCTGGGTCTCATTGCAACAGACGATTGCTCAGAAAGTGCGGGTTTCTCGCAAGGAATAGCGCAGAAACAAATCGATGCTGAACAGATTCCAGATCGGGGGTCTTCTGGGCGATTTTTTCAGCCCGAGTGTTTCCTCTAAAGAGCCCGTTTGTGTAGCGGAAATATTTTTTCCCTAAATGTCTAGAAGCGAGTCTCGGGCTGGCTGAATCGTTTCCGGGTGAGATTTCCGGTTTCTCGCGCAGAACAGGCCGATCGTCGTTTTTCAATACGTGAACTTACGGCATCGGTGCAAGCGTTCGAACCCGATGTTATCGGAACCCCCTCTCTGATTGTTGATCGGGGCTTATTGCATGCGATTTCTAGAGAGAGGATTCTGCGTTTCAGTCAACAGAGCGCTGTAACTTATCGTGCCCGGGTTATGTGACACCGATTTCATTTCACGGCAGGGACGAACCTTCCTTGTTGTCGGTTCCACTAAACCAGTGGGACCCCCGCCGGTCTGCTAAAGAGAACCCGCCATGTCGATCAAGAAGAAGATACTCGCAACCGTAATCATACTGACCATTACTGTAATCGGCGCCTNTCAGCTGCTTAGCACTCAGACAAGCCAGCGAGNNGGAAACACTGGCCTAGCCTCCCCAAGTGTCATGACCTTTGTCACACTTACAACCGTCGGGGCGTCAGCATTCATCACAGGCTTCGGATTCAGGGACATCATCAGCCGCGCCCTAGCAACCCGGAACCGGAATAGGATGAAAGGCGCCCAAGGGGCGAAGAAACCCTGATTCCAAGCAAGCAAGTGTCCTNGAGAGACTACTCATGGCCTATCTTCTTCGCAATTGGATTTGTCGCAATCATCGTTCTGCTAGAATCTCGACGAGCACTAGGCGGAGCCTTTGACGGGCTCAAAGGAGGAACACAAGCCGGACTGCTCTTCGCCTACGCCGGGACACTCCTCATAGTAGGTGCCCAGTTCTATACTCTCGTCAAGCGAAGCGCCTGGATGGGGGTTAATCAAGAATGCAGGTGGCGTCCGACCCTGGCTCTCGATTCACATCACATTGAGCTTCTTCGGGCTGATCGCCGTTCTCATCCACGCCGGGTCCCCTACCATTTCAATTCTGACGAACTTGTCAGTCATGGTCTGGCGGGTCTGACAACCTGGCTACTTATCGCGTCCGCCGCCAGCGGAGTCTTCGGACGGTACATCCACAAGAGATTGCCCGCGATGAAGAGGATCTTCGGCTACTGGAAACCAACGCACTTAGCCATAACCGGACTGCTCTTCTTCGCCGCGATCATTCACATGACCACAGCCTTCGGCGGCTGACAGGCTACTCCGCGAGTCTTCTCACGTTCCTCCAGTAGTTAGCCGCGATACTCGGCAGCGATTCTTTGAGGCATCCAATATCTGATAGCCCAGTCGGAGTAAAGCGTCATATGTGGGCTGACTCCACCCGAGTGTTGTTGTCTACGCAAGAGGGACAGCGGGCACCGCGACGACCCCGACCCAGATTGGAGACACTCTCCGATCTGATCTACGGATTGTCTCTCTCGATCGGCGCAATCAGCCTTGTCATAACTGTTAGCCAATCGTCAAGTGTAGACGAGATGAACAGGAACATTCTCCAGTTTCTCTTTGTCTTCTTGATCCTGATCACAAGCTGGATAATCTACACCAGCGACATGTCGGTTCTCCCGATTGAGACCCGTCTCATAACATTCCTCAACATCGTGCTACTAGTCCTCGTTGCCTTAACCCCGTACCTCTTCGACCAGGTCGTGTCTACTTTCAACTCTCTCAGCGTTCAGGAGTATGCGTCGATCCTATTCACGGTCGACCTCGCAGCTAGTCTGTTGATCCTGGCCGCTTTTGCCCACATTATCGCGCAAGAAGAGGAGCATCTTGTTGATGGCTATGTTATGATAAGGATGAGAAGGGTTCGAAACCGACTGAGCCTCCTGACGGTGATAGTGCTCATAGCCCTTGTCGCTCCGTGGAACTGGGTTTTTCTCGGAGTACACGTCAGGCTCTTGATCTGGTCCGTCCCCATTATCTCGTTCTGGATTAACAGGATGAGACGCTCACCATTTGGATTGCCGAGAACGCCTCAGAACCCGTAGACTCAATCAAACGTGCACTGGAACCTGCTAAATATGGCGGAAGTGAGCGCCCGTCATGCCTGACAGTGTTCTTCCACTAGTCGAGCCTGATCTTGTTGGCGTCTGGAGGAAGAATGTCTGGTGGTTCGGTCTACGGTGGCCGTTCAGCCTGGTCCTCTTCTCATGGGTAACAGTTGCCTCGACCCTGGCTCCCGAGTTCCACTTGGACCGTTACTTGTTTACGATGCTCGCTGGATTTTTTGGCCTGGTTATTGGAGCACACTATATCGACATTGCAGGAAGTAGCGACAAGTATCTTCCCTACTTTCCGAAGATGAACCGTGCAGCGATTAGAGCGGTTGGTGTTTTGGCGGTTCTGGCCGGAGTTGCAGTTGGAGTCTACATGTCGCTGATCTACTCGATCTGGTTCCTAGTATTCGTTGTACTAGGCGGATTCTTCGCCTTATTGTACCCGATTGAGAAGCCGAAGTGGCTGCACTCGTACGCGGGATTTGGAGTAGCATGGGGCTTCATGCCAGTCCTGGCCAGCTACTACATTCAGGCGTTGAGGATTGACCTAGTCGGAGTGGGCTTGGCTGTCTTTTTCGGAATTACAGTCGTCGAGATGCATCACATGGCAGTCTTGACAAACGAGAGAGAGTATGCGGCTGAAACCAACAAGAATGCGCGGTTGTTGTTGAAGATTCACAGGGCTGCTGCCTATGCGATCGGACTGATACTCCTCATATCTCGACTTGTCTAGAGCGGAACGCGGGGACAGCGGAGAACCTTGTGGCGTCTCACAGAACTCGTCTTCTGGCTTGATACTTGNNGCGACCAAGGACCAGCCCATAGCCGACGAGCGTGTAGATTAGTACGTCCAGTCCGAAGCCCAGCCAGTCATAACCGATGGCGAGCAGGCACGTTACAGAAATTGCGATGCCAGGTGGTGGGCACCCTCCAGTCTTCCACGGGAAGGGGAAGCCGTACCCGCTGGCCGAGTTGCCGACTAGAATCGTGGTCAGAGTAAGGATTGTCCCAGCTAGAACGAGAGTAGGCCAGAGAAGAATCTGCCGAGTCATTGATTCAGCTGTCAGCATCGCCCATGAATATCACGGCTGGCGGCATNTTATTTCCATTTGCGAAGGGCGATGNCTAGGAATGNAGATCCTACGGCGACGAAGAAGCCGATNACTAGACCGGCGTAGCCGGTTGTTGAGGAGACGTTTGCAGGATTGTAGAGGTTGCCCGCGTCGGGATTGTTCATGACCATCGCGTCTCCAATCTTGCCGAGGCCGACCGCCATTCCTACAGTGATTAGGACGATTCCTAGGACTAGGAAGAATATTGGGGCTGGGTCGAATCTGGCAGTAGTGGACATGATCTGGGAGTTGGACCTCCTCAGAACCGCCGGTTGACTGTTTAAGCGATTCGAAACTGTAGAGGTGCTTCGAAGGACACTAGCATGGTCTCTCCGATTCAATCAGCCCTGTTCTGCATTAGCTTCGGATCGCAGAATAGAGAAATGCTAGAACGGCGGATCGCTGGAAGATCTATGATGGAGCGAAGAGTGAATGATGTTTTGAGGGTCTATTTCTTCGCTGACTGTTTCGCGTAATCTGTCAAGCCTTGGAAATCAACCACAACGACCGGCTCATTTCCAACAACCCACGCATCATGACCTGGCGGCACTAACGATATTTCTCCGGGGCCGACATCTTTCGCCGTACCGTCATTCATGACGATATGAAGAACGCCGGAGACGTGATATTGAAAGTGGGGAGCTTCGCAGCTGTCGGTCTTCGCTATCGGTTTTACATGCTTTGACCATCTCCATCCGGGTTCGAACTTGGCTCGGCCTATCGTGCCTCCGCCCATTTTTACAAGCTCGATCTTTCCATTCTCGAACTTGCGAACTTCGTCTGGGGAATTGAGATGTTTAACTTCCATCTTAGATGAAGGCATA
>JGI25386J43895_10000238_pt1 | contig 9795 bp, 10 predicted proteins | sample GraSoi013_1_40cm_2_FD_43895 | JGI IMG/M metagenome (IMG submission 43895) | reverse complement strand
TAAGAGCGGCCGCACTGAACTAACGGTGCACCCCTTCACCAATCTCAGCTCAGGCCAAAAACAACTCGTCAGAGACGAAGCCAACAGCCTAGGGGAATTCACGGGAACAAACGTTGTGGTTACAATTTTGTCGTAGCTCTGGACAGGATCAAGGTTCATCTTTAATAACGGCAGTTTTCGTTCCGCCTCCTGACCTAGTTGTCTCAGACGATCCTGAACGATGATTCGCTTACTTTCGCTGAGAAGATCATCAGCGCCAAGGCTGACAGTGGCCGAAAGATCCATCATGATGGGGAAATTGCTGTTCTGCCTGCCGATATGGCGATGGCTCAGGACAGTACTGGACCCTTGGCGATCAAGGTTTTCCGTGAGATGGGCGTTCAGAAGGTCTGGGACCCGAAAAGAATCCACCTAGTCATAGACCATAGTTTTCCCGCTCCTGACGAGAAAGTGGCTAATCTCCATATTCTGATTCGAGAGTTCGTCAAGCAGCAAGGGGTTCGGCTTGTCGAAGGAAGTATCTCGCACCAGCATCTTCTCGAAAACCATGTTGTGCCGGGTATGGTTCTATTTGGTGCGGATTCTCACACGTGTCAAGCCGGGGCGATCGGTGCCTTCGCCACGGGTATTGGTAGTTCGGAGATGGCTGCTGTCTGGGCGAGCGGCAAGCTCTGGGTCCGGGTCCCAGAATCCATCAAGATCAACCTTACAGGCCAGTTCAAGAAGGGCGTCTACGCCCGGGACGTCATAACCCACTTCATCGGAATGGTAGGCGAGGATGGCGGGAACTACAAGTCACTGGAATGGAAGGGTCCGGCGGTCAAGAACCTCTCGATCGCATCACGGGCTTGCATAAGCAACAACTCGATGGAATGCGGCTGCAAACTCTCCATCTTCGAAGTCGACCCGGCGACACAGGACTATTTCAAAACGGCAAACCGGAAGGCGATGTTCGAGATCCACGCGGGACCAAAAGCCCACTACAAAGAAGAATACGAGATTGATCTGGGAACTCTGGAGCCTCAGGTCTGGGGTCCGGGGAACGAGAGCAAAGTGCGTAGCGCTGGCGAATTCGGGGATGATCATTTGGACGAGGTTTTCATCGGCTCCTCCACAAACGGACGATACGAGGACCTGCAGGTCGTGGGCAAGATCCTCAAAGGACACAAAATAAAGGCCGGGACCCGCTGCATAATCACACCCGCCTCCAAAAACGTGTTCGAAAGAGCAATCAAAGATGGCCTGGCGGAAACGTTTCTCGAATCAGGAGCAGTGAGATGGCTGCTGTCTGGGCGAGCGGCAAGCTCTGGGTCCGGGTCCCAGAATCCATCAAGATCAACCTTACAGGCCAGTTCAAGAAGGGCGTTTACGCTCGGGACGTCATAACCCGCTTCATCGGAATGGTAGGAGAAGATGGGGGGAACTACAAGTCGTTGGAGTGGAAGGGTCCAGCGGTCAAGAGCCTCTCCATCTCGTCACGGGCTTGCATCAGCAACAACTCGATGGAGTGTGGCTGCAAACTCTCCATCTTCGAAGTCGACGCCGCAACACAGGACTATTTCAAAACGGCAAACCGGAAATCTATGTTCGAGGTCCACGCGGGACCAAAGGCCCACTACAAAGAAGAGTACGAAATCGATCTTGGATCTCTTGAGCCCCAGGTCTGGGGTCCGGGAAACGAGAGCAAAGTGCGTACAGCCAGCGAATTCAGGGATGATCACTTGGACGAGGTCTTCATCGGCTCCTCCACCAACGGACGATTCGAGGACCTCCAGGTCGTGGGCAAGATCCTCAAAGGACACAAAATAAAGGCCGGGACACGTTGCATAATCACACCCGCCTCCAAAAACGTGTTCGAAAGAGCAATCCAGGATGGTCTGGTGGAAACGTTTCTTGAATCTGGAGCAGTGTTCACCAACGCCACCTGCGGCGCATGCGTTGGCACGCATCTCGGTGTTCTCGGCGAGAATGAAACCTGTCTCTCCACCTCTCCCCGAAATTATGTGGGACGAATGGGCGCCACAACCGCCAAAATCTACCTCTCATCTCCAGCAACAGCCGCAGCATCAGCCTTGGAAGGCCACATTACCGATCCAAGGAGATACCTATGAGCCTCCCACCGCCGTCCACGATCATCCGGGGCAGAACATGGGTCTGGCCCGACGACGTGAACACGGACATCATCATACCCTTCCGGTTCAAAGCCCGCACGAACGACCCTGTGGAGATGGCGAAATATGCCATGTATGGGTTCGACCCCGAATTCTACAAGAAAGTCAAACCAGGTGACCTCTTCGTTGCAGGAAGAAACTTCGGAGGAGGATCCAGCCGCGAACAAGCACCAGTCGCCATCAAATACTCAGGAGTAGCAGCCGTAGTCGCAGAAAGCTTTGCAAGAATATTTTATCGGAATAGCTTCGCCATCGGCCTACCAGCCCTAGAGGTCCCAGGAATAACCAAACAAATCTCTCCGTGGGATGAACTTGAGATCAACCTACAAGAATGGACCGTCAAGAAAGTCAAAGATGGAAAGGTATTCCACGCATTGCCAGTTCCAGAGTTTCTGCGGGGACTCATGCGAGAAGGAGGCTTGGTCGAGTATTACAAGAAACACAAAACATTCCCTTGGGAAAACCTGTAAGTGACGGCGACGAGCACCTCGTAACGAGCTGTTTCCCTGGCGCAAGCCTCAGAGGCCGAGTCCAAGGGCATATGGGCAATGAATAGACGCGATCTCAAAGCGACCCTCATCATTTTTGTACCATGAGGTCAACCTGAGACTAAAGGGGTATACGGACCCCCACAGGGATCCCTTTTCCATATGTTCCCAAGCCCTCTCTATCGAGTCTCGATTGATCACAACCACTAATCCGAGCCCTTCTATCATCGTGGACGCTTTATCCTCTTTACTGAGCTTGTATCCTGTTTCCAAAGGGATAGATGGGTGGGAATGGAAGTCCCCCACAGTCTCCATGAGGGTTACTCTATGCAGGAATCTTTCCATCCTTCCACTCCTGTTGGGATTGGGAGAGACGTCTATTTCGGTTCTGTCAGCTGTTTGATACGGGACAGCAAGTTGCACTAGGATTTTCTCTGGATTCGGAAAGCCGATCAAGGTTCCGAGTGTCTCTTGCGGAAAAGTTTCAACGGCCGCCGTCACTATTGCGACAAATGCATTCTCACTCAAGAAGATCTTCACGAGCCAATCTCTTCTATCGCCGTTGTTGTACCGCGTTGAGCGGCTTTAGTTCCTCCGTAAGTTGTGCGATTGTAGTGATGCGTGCGAAGCGGCGACGCAAGGCGTATTCTGTGCGTTCCCGTATGGCGTCGACTCCGAGTTCTTCACCTGGCTTGTCCCAGTTCGGAATGGGAAAGGTCATCGTCGCTTCCGTGACAAAGTCCACCGCGTAGCCGAGGTCTGCCGCGATCCTCGCGGTCGTCTCACAGCACTGCTCCATTTGGATGCCCGCGATGCAGACGCGCCTCACGCCCTTTTCAATCAGGTAAGGTTGTAACGTCGTGCTTGTGAAGCAGTTTCTCGTATTCTTGACCATAACGGGCTCATCCACCCGGGGTTTAAGAAATTCCATCAGCTTGAATGCGGGGCTGTTTCTGGCAAAACCCTCGTCACTGTCAGTATGCAAGAAGAACACGACCGGCAAATGTGCAGCACGATACGCTTCGATCAGCGCACTTACATTCTTCTCAAAGGCGCGGTTGTTGCGCCGGTCCCATCTGGGATCAATCTTGAACGAGTCCTGCGCATCGATCACGAGTAACGCTGACTGTGCAACGGGAACTTTGTCGGGATCCAGCATGGTGTCAGACAATTACGTAGCGGAAGGTGCCGATTGATCCAGTCCTCGAGAGAAGTTTCCTTTGGTAGAGTTCTCCTAGAGCTTGGCTTACTTTTCGACTTTGAAATTCTAGGCCAAGCCGTTGCTCCAGTTCACTTCGTACCTCGCCAGTGTTCTTTGCCGTGCTGAAAAAGCCTTGAGGGATCAGTTTGTTCTCGATCTGTTGAAGGATGATGCTCGTTTCCGCCTTTCCACGTTTCCCTAAGCCTTCGCCATTATTTCCAGGGTTCGGGGGTGACGCAGTTTCTATCTTGCGATCCTCAAGTGTTGGACCTGGAAGCCTTTGTGGTGGCAATTGATAACCATAGACTCCATCAATCAGAAGTCGGCGAAGTCGGGCAGACTTCACTAGGTACGCGAGGGCACCGGTTATGCTTCCCCTGCTGTAATTGAGCGCGTTTTGTCTTAGAGCATGATCTAGCTCTGACCACCTTCGCGGTCTTTTTCCCCATTCTGTCGAAAGTAGTTTCACAATGGCGTCGTTGAGTCCTGTAGCCCTATCAATGCCGGGAGCGTGCTCGGGTTCTTCAGGCGTGACTTGAAAGGCAGTATTTCCAATTCTCTGCTCCATTTGGGCCTGCGAGATGGAAAGAGCCTCACGCACTTTGCCAACGATTTTCGGCAACTCATCTATTGTTTCGTAAATCTCCGACCTCGGACCCTGCATCTCGACTTCTCCTGATGCAATCCTCACCCTTAGAGTGAAAACCATGCGGCCACATACGTCACGTCAAGATATAAGCGTTACTTGTACGGCCGCAACTTCCGGCCCGACGATCCACCCGGATCCCCGCTTCAGCTATCAGGCCGAACGTCCACTAATGCGTCTTCTTGATGTGGTCGAAGTAGGCCGTTGTTCCTGAGAATTCTATTCTGATTCCGTTCTCCCAACAGGATGGGCATCTGAACCTAGGGGTCGTTTGTTCTGTGATCATATGGCGAATCGTTTCCGCCCCCTCGACTGCCTTGAACGTTGGCTCTCCAGATGTCAGCATCATCCCTAGATCCCTATGTCGCGTGAGAATTGTTAGCAAAGCTTTTGCCCAATGAGAAGCTGATTCTATCTGCTTCAGAACATACTCCCAAAAGCTGGGTTGCTTGTATCGATGCGAGGCGGTATCCCCATCATAATAGGCGACGAACAGGTGTAAATTCTGCTTGTTAGCCATTGAGACGAAATTGTCCCACAGCCGGGATGTAACCCATAATTTGTGTATCTCTTCGTCCGAGAATTGATAGCGAGATTTCAGATATGGATATGGAGAGTCGGAAGAATTCTTCCACGTCAAGTATCCGGCGCTGTCTCGCATGAAACTAGCGAAGTCCTTCCCGAATTCCGAACTTTGCTCATATAGAACTCGCCAAACATAATCAAATGATTGTTTGAGATGATTGAGAGCCGTGGAAACCTTGTTGCGGTCATTTGCCCTCTGGTAATCTAGTCCAAGTCGCTGGCACAACTCCTCTTTTGTAGGGTGATGCCCTTGTGAGATCTCCTGGCCTATGACAGTGTTGAGGTCGACTCCAATCCTCCCTAGGGAACGCAAGACTCCGTTCCAAGTTCTTGGACCAAGAGGCGGGAGCGAAGAAGGCAGGACTTCGACAGTGGCTGGGGGGCTTGTCAGGTTTGCTGCATAGGCGGTCAGTGTAGTGTTGCCCAAGCTTCTAAGAGTAATCTCGAACAGTGCCTTGCCGTGCACGTCGGTCATCTGATTGCTTAGCAACAGAGGCGTTCCGTAATCGGGGTGGTCGACATATAGGGAAACGTCGACGCTGGAGACAGGGTTTCCCCATTGTTCAACTAGGTGCACGGAAAGAATCACTGGTTGGTTCTGTTCGATTTGATGCTGGTTTGCTTCTAAACGAAGTTGGGTGGGAATGATGCTCGATTGCATCATCAGCTGGAATTCTGTTCGAGTCTGGTATAACCGAGAAGGGAGTGAATTTTGGCATCAATTTCCTTGAAGTACTTTGTTGCTATTCTCCACCTTTCCGCACCTGCCTCCATCAAGTTTGGAATTCCCCACTTCTGAACTCTCCACGCAACATCGCTGACTTCACGGACAAAACCCTCACCGGGATCAGCAATCTTGAACTCAATGGCGCTTTTCCTACCCGTCAACACTTCGACTCGTGCCTCTTCGATCAGCTTCTCATGCACAACATTGAGGGCAGTCTGGCGCTTGACTTCCTCGAGGTCTCTTGCAATCATCTCGGCGTTGAGCGTCGCCCCACCTTGGGTAAGTTTGGTGTAGAGTTTGATTGTCTTGTCGCCACTGGCAGAGCTCACTTCACCCTTTGCCAATGCCGAGGCCAAAGGCTTCAGATTCTCATTTTGAGCTGCTTGTAGGTACAATTCGACTACTCTCTTCGCCTCATCGACGTCGGCCATGTCATCGATTATTCTCTTGACTATCTGTGGGGGTGCTTTGTCAATGACCGCTTTCAATTCGCGAACCGTTCTAACTTGTCCAAATTTTCCCTCGTCTTTCATGACTCTCAGGAGAAGGCGTTGACGAATGTCCTCAGGAAGTCCCTTCGTCGATATGATCGTAGTGGTGGTGAGTGCAAGTGGAATGTTGTATTTGTCCCTGAATTCTCTAGCTTCAATAATGGCACCAGAATATCCAGATGTATAACCCAGTGCTTTGTCAAGGTCCTTCGACGCGTTGAACCTGCCCGTTCTCCACAACGCTATCAGAGCGTTTTCTTTCTCGGCCGGACTGAGGTCTTCCCGTTGTGCGTTCTCTAGAAATGAACCTATCATAGATGCAGTTTCATCAGAAGACTTTACGATCGCGGGAATCTTAGACAATCCAATCAATCTGCAGGCACGAAACCTTCTCTCTCCAGCGATTATCTCATACTTTTTCGGACCCATCTGGCGAACCAGAATCGGTTGAAGGACGCCTTGCTCCCTGATCGAGTTGGCGAGTTCCAGCAGTTTGTCAGAATCGAAAACGGCCCTACTTTGTTTCTTGCTGGGTTCAATCGAGTCCAGATCTAAGAGAACTTGTTGAGACATACGCTATTCACCACTCTTTGGTGGTTCGGCTTTCATCTTGCCGATGTCATCGAGGAGACCATCCACTTCCAGACGCAATTCCTTCAGTAGCTTGACGCGCGAAGAATCGTGTGTGGCCTGGATGAACTCACTTCGAGGTATAGCTCTTAGAGCCTCAATGGTTTTCTTTACTGCCGCAAAGGTCTGGCTAGTAATTGTCGGGTCCCTAAGGGCGAGGATGTTTCTTGCTTTCACGATGTCTCCCTGAGGGCTACGAAATATTTTCGCAGCATCGGGGTCACCAAGAAGGCCAGGAAGGATCCTGACATCGCGAACGTCGTTGAATTTTCCCATGGCAACCCATTCTATGAATGCGTCAAGATTTTGGGGGTCTTGTTCAATCCAATCTCTCAATTCGGGCTTCTTGTACAGCTCATCAAAATAGGTGAATTTCCTAAACCAGTACTTGTCTTCTGGATGCTTCTTCCCATATTCCATCGTCTTCTCAAATGCCTTGACCATTCTGATCACTGTTCCTTTCCCAAAGCCTAGAATTTGTCGAATTTCGTCGAAGTCCATGCTATCCCTGGTGTACATGTCGTAAATGTGCCAAGCACGATTGAGAGTCGCCCACTCTTTTGGCCCGCTTACATGACGAGTGCCGATGAGGGAGTCTACATCTTTCTGGGAAAGCTCGCTTGGTAGAACAATGCACTGTACACTGTCGAAGTGGTCTTTTGTGTATTTGTAGCCCTCTTTCGCTAGCTTTCCTTCATGGGCCTCTTTGCTTAGCTTTCGAAGACATACTATCCTTCGGTTTCCCTCTTTGACAAGGAACTGTTCATTAGAAGTTCTTAGAACGACTGGAGGTTCCATGAGACCACCACTTGTCTTGATCTGCTTGTAGAGCGTCTTGGCGTCTTCTTCTTCCCAAATGTACCTCTCAACCTCTCCCTCTGGGAGCTCCTTCTCTCGATGTTTGAATCGAACGTTAGTCGGGTCGAGCCTGAGCTGGTCAAGGGATATCTTCTCGAGTGAACCCTCAGCCCTGCGTCCTCCAACGGCAATCTCTACTTTCGGTCCCATTGCAATCAGTATTAACGGTCCGTTGTTCCAATTTAAACCTTAGTACGGTCCATACGGTCCAATGGGACCAAGTCTTAGCCAAAAATGTCCTATTTCAAGGGACTTTTCAGATAAAGGAGTCTTTCCGGGGCATTTTTCGATCATGAACCCGTTTACGAGCTACCAGTCGAAGTCATAAAAGGGACGCGCCAGGTCTGGCGGAACGAAGCTCTAATTGCTGAGTACGCTCCAGATACCGCATACCGACGCCAATCGTCTCATTAGCTCGTACAAAGTGGCCCCACGAACATGGCGCCATAGCTTTCACCAGATCTGTTCAAGAGTCGCCTCCTTCCCCCCTCCACTAACTCACTACTTCATTCAGATGTACACAAAACCCGGAGACGTCGTGCTCGATGTTTTCAGTGGGACAGGTACCGCTCCTTTGCAAGCGTGTCTCGATGGTCGTGTCGGACTTGGAAACGACATATCTCCAGAGGCCTACATGTTGACAGCTGCAAAAGTTGATCCTCCAAAACCTGCGGATTTCTTCGAATATCTCACTCATATACGTCGCAAACTGAGTTCTTCAGGGAAGATTGATGTCGATGACAATGAACTGTATTTTGGTTCGGACTTTCTCAGACAAAAACTGAACTTGAGACTCTACTACCATCGAGAGACCTTGGCTCAACTATTGAAGTTGCGTTCTATTGTGCTGACAGAGTTCGCTTCTACCTCTGAGAATTATCTTCGTAGTGCACGGTTTTGCTTAGCGCTTATCCTGGGCATTTTACACGGTGATCGTCCCGAGTCTCTCTCTTTGCCTCTCGATAGGTCGAAGTCACTTACAACTAATCACATTAAGAAGATGCAAGAGGCTTACCCTGGCAAATATGAGACTGAGAACAAGGACGTAATTGCATGCATCGCATTGAAGGCTGAGAAGACATTTCGTCATGAGATCCCCGGGGTGCACGGCAAAGCATTCATGGACGATGCCGTGAACTTTTCATGCGGGATCAACGCGAAGCTGGTGATAACCTCACCTCCATATTACAACGCCCACACATATGCCTACGACAACAGGCATCGATTGTGGTTTCTCGGTTATGACTACCAAAAAGTTCAGCGGGGAATGTTTCAGATATCAAACCAGTCCGAATATTCTTCTTACTTGATGCGTTGCCTCAAGAATATCGAAGCAAATCTAGATGATGACTCAGCCTGCGTCTTGGTTGTGGGAGACGTTGAGATGAGTTCAGGCAGCAGAAAAGAGATTGTAGAAACTGGTGAGCAGATAGCCTCGGAGTGGCGGGATCAGGGGAGTACCGAGATGGAAGTTGCGAGAATTATTGTAGACCCGATTCCACTCAAATCACGTCGATACATTCACGTGCCAATAACTAAGGGAATAAAACAAGAGCGGATTGTTATCTTTCACAAAGGTAGGCCAAACGCCAGAGAACCGTGGATCGATTGGACTCAGCGTCCAATGAATCAGGCAGGACCTAATTGGGCCTCTCTTTACGAGTAGTCGCCCAGCCGAAGGTTTACTCGACACCAGGCTTTTCTAACCTATTCTAACCTGTTCAACCTTGGACAAATCAAGCATTTTTCATCAAGCAACCTCCCGACTCTTCTGATCCTGACGTGATTCGGACAGAATTCACACCTGATCTCGCTGAACGCATAAAGTCGGCCTGACCGTTAGGACCTCACAAACCCAGAGAGGTGAAATTTCTCAAATGAAAAAGTCCTTACTCGTCTCGGTCCTCGTTCTAGCTCCCTTCGTTCTTGCTCTGCCCATAGGCTCGGTCTTCGCCGCTACCCCCGGTTTCGGTAACTTATACTTCAACGGCACGATAG
>JGI25386J43895_10000223_pt1 | contig 10010 bp, 5 predicted proteins | sample GraSoi013_1_40cm_2_FD_43895 | JGI IMG/M metagenome (IMG submission 43895) | reverse complement strand
CTGGAGAAAAAGGCGGAGGACGTGGTGGTGCTCGATCTGCGGGGAGTATCCGGATACACGGACTTCCTCGTGATCGGAAGCGGCGCGAGCGATCGGCAGCTCGAGGCCATCACCGAAGGCGTGGAGAAGGAGCTGACCACGCACGGGCACCGGGTGATCGGCAGCGAGGGGCAGAGCGGAGGGCGCTGGGTGCTGCTCGACTTCGGCGACGTGGTGGTGCACGTGTTCCACGCCGACGAGCGGACGCATTACGATCTCGAAGGCCTCTGGGCCGACGCTCCGCGCATCGAGGTGGAGTGAAGATCCGGCTCGTCTCGGCAGGCAGGGACAAGGGACCCACCGCGGAGCTGGCGCAGGAGTACGCGGAGCGGATCCGCCACTTCGCGGAGCTGGAGNTCCTGGAGCTTCGCGCGCAAGGGTCTCTGCGCGAAGCGGAGTCGTTGCTCGGCAAGGTTCGCGGAGAGCTGTGGGCGCTCGACGAGCGGGGAAGCCTGCTCACTTCGCCGCAGCTCGCGCATCGCCTGGGGAGGCTGCGCGATTCGTCGCAGGCGCTCACGCTCTGCATCGGAGGCGACGAGGGCCTCGGGCAGGACGTCCGCGACCAGGCGAAGCTCGTCTGGAGCCTTTCCCCGCTGACGCTGCCGCACCGGCTCGCCCGCGTGGTCGTTCTGGAGCAGTTGTACCGGGCGTTCGAGATCCTCCGCGGCGGGCCGTATCACAAGTGAATGGGGGGGCCGTCCTTGCGCGATGCCGGGACGCTGTGTAGAAGCGCGCCCCATGCCGACCCTCGTCCTCGTGCGACACGGGCAATCCCTCTGGAACCTCGAAAACCGCTTCACGGGCTGGGTGGACGTNCCGCTCACNGAAACTGGACGGGCCGAGGCACGCCGCGCGGGGGAGCTGCTGAAAGGCTTTCGCTTCCAGGTCGCCTATACCTCCGTGCTGTCGCGCGCCGAGGAGACGCTGAGCATCGTCCTGGATACGATGGGCGTGCGACTTCCGATCATCCGCGACCAGGCCCTGAACGAGAGGCACTACGGCGACCTGCAAGGCCTGAACAAGGAGGACACCGCGAAGCGGTACGGCGCGGACCAGGTGAAGCTCTGGCGCCGCTCGTACGACGTTCCGCCGCCCAACGGGGAGTCGCTCGAGCTGACCGCGAAGCGGACGCTGCCCTTCTTCGACCGCTGCATCGCGGGCGACCTGCGCCAGGGCAAGAACGTGCTGGTGGTCGCACACGGGAACTCGAATCGCAGCATCGTGATGCGGCTCGACCAGCTCACCGGCGAGCAGGTGGTGGCGCTCGAGCTGGCCACCGGGGCGCCGCTCGTCTACGAGATCGCGGACGATGGCGCGACCGTGAAGTCCAAANGCGTCCTGTGCTGAACTTGGCCGTGCCGCCCTGGAATGCGCTGGCGCGCGGAGCGGACCTGTTCAACCGCGGGTTGCATTTCGACGCGCACGAGGTGTGGGAAGAGCTGTGGCTCGAGCTGGAAGACGAGCCCAGGCTGTTCGTGCAGGGCCTCATCCAGCTCGCCGCGGCGGGGCACAAGGCGTTCGTGCAGCACCAGCCGCGCGGGTGCGTCAAGCTGCTCAGGTCCGCGCTCGAAAAACTGGAAGCGGCACCGCGGGACTTCCTCGGCATCGAGACGCGGAGCTTTCTGCGCGCAGTGCGGCGCATGCTGGCGGAAGCCGAGCGTTGGAACGATGGAGAGATCGCGGGCCTGCACCGCACCCTGATGCCTCGGGTCGTCCTCATCGGTCCCCCCGCGGTCGGAGAAGAATAGAAAGCCTGGCTCGGTGCATGCACTGGCGGGGACGATGGCCTTTTCCCTGCCTCTGCGGCGCCTCGCGCTGGAAGTGCTGGATCTCGTCTTCCCACCGCGCTGCTCGGCCTGCGAGGTCCCCGGAGACTCGCCCTTTTGCGCGGTCTGCGCGGAAACCCTGCTGCCGGTCCCGGCCGGGTGCCCGGTGTGCGGAGTTCCCCAGGATGAATCGCTGCTTCCGGCGCTGAAGCCGCGCAGGTGCCCACACTGCCGCGCGCATCCGCCGCGGTTTGCGCTCGCGAGCGCGCCGTACCTGCACGGCGGGGCGTTGGCGGACGCCATCCATCGGCTCAAGTACGAAAAACGCGAGGATCTCGGGGCCGCGCTGGCGGTGCTGTTCGAGGCGTGCGCGGTGCTACAATCGGACGTCCTGGTGCCCATTCCGCTCCATCCGCGGCGGCTGCGGCTGCGCGGGTACGACCAGGCGAGGCTGCTCGCGGACGGCGCGGCGAAATGGTTCCGGNTGCCGGTCGTGCCGCTGCTCCGGCGTGTACGTGAGACGGGGCAGCAGGTGGGACGCGACCGCACATCGCGCGAGCGCAGCGTCCGCGGCGCGTTCGCAACGACCGGCGAGGTCCTCGGCGCCCGAATCTGCCTGATCGACGACGTGCTGACCACGGGCGCTACCGCGTCCGCCGCGGCGGACGCGCTCCTCATCGCCGGAGCAGCGCGAGTCGAGGTGCGCACGCTCGCACGGGCTCCGTAGGAGTGAACGGCCCTCCGGCCGAGGGGCTGGCGTCCACGCGCTTGACGCGGTACAGCACGAATCGGCGCTTCCGAGGAATGGGGCCAGTCGATCCGCCGTTGCTTCGCGGTGGGTGGGCTTGCTCTGCTCGCCCCTCGGGAGCCCGAACGCATGCACAGCCTTCTCCTCCTCGCCACGCTCGCTGTCGCCCCCGCTCCTCTCGACGAGGCGACGCCCGCGTTGCAGGCCCGGGTGCTCGCCGGCCTCGACCGGCCGCAGGCGATCGCGGACTTGTTCCGCTTGTACGAGCGGCGCGACGGGGACGGCGATCTCGGCCCGCTGCTGATGACCTTGGAGAAGGTCGCGAAGTCGCCGCGCGCCCGGCCCGACGTCCGCGCGCTCGCGACAGAGATGCGCGGCGAGCTGGCGATCGCCCAGGGGCGGCTCCCTCGAGCCGCCGCCTCGTTCGACCAGGTCGCGCCGATCCGGACCTGGAGCATCATCGGACCCTTCGAGAACGACGGCCGCAGCGGGCTGCTCGCGCAATATCCGCCGGAGAAGGAGGGCTACGATCCCAAGGCGGTATACGCCGGGAAGGAGCACGACGTGACCTGGCGGGCGCTTCCGCAAGGCCACGCGCCGTACGGGTTCGTCGATCTCTCCGCCGCGGTGTACCCGCGCTCCGACGTCGCGGTGTATGCGGCAACGGTGCTGCGCGCAGCCCAGGCGCAGGCGGTGGTGTTCCACTTCGGCGCCAGCGGCGCCACCCGCGTCTGGCTGAACGGCAAGCTCGTCCACGAGGACCCTGCGGTGCACCCGTCGCGCTTCGATCAGAGATCGTTCGCCGGCGAGCTGCGGGCGGGCGACAATTTCCTGCTCCTGAAGATCGCGCACAATCACGGGCGGCTCGGCTTTTCCCTGCGCGTGGCGGACGCGAAGGACGTCCCTCTCGTCGCCCTGGCGAAGGCTGCGCTCGCCCCTCAGGCGAAGGCGCCGGCGTTCGCGGCGATCAGCGAGAGAGGTCGCATCCATCCCTCCCCCGTGAAAAAGCCGGTCGACGCCTGGGACGAGCTGCGGACAGCTGCCGCCGCCAGTCCCCGCGATGCGCGCGCGCAGGAGGACCTCGCGGTGCTCCTGCAATGGCGCAGACCGACGGACGATACCGAGCGGATGCCGCTGCGCGCGATGGAGCGCGTCACCGATCTCGTCCCGACCGAGGCCGAAGCGGCGCTTCGCCTGGCGCGACTCGAGGACCGCGATGCGAACAAGCGCCGCGGGGCGCTCGAGACCGCGCTCGCAGCGCATCCGGAGGACGCGGCGCTCCTCGACGCGCTCGCGAACTACCGGCTCGATCGAGCTGAAGGCTGGGCGGCCCTCGATCTGGTCCGCAAGGCGCGGGCTTCCGCCCCGCGGAGGGTCGACCCGATGCTGACCGAAGCGCGCGCTCTCGATGCGGTCGGCCTCTCGGCGCGGGCTGCCTTGCTGCGGATCGAAGCCGCGAAAGCGCGGCCGGACCTTTCCCGCGCCCGCCGCGCAGCGGCCTCCGCTTACCGGCGACTCGGCCGCAACGAGGAAGCGATGGCGGAGCTGAAGCAGGCGCTGGCGCTCCGATTCGACGACGCCGAGGCGCGCGGCGAGCTGGTCTCGCTGGCGCTCGATCGCGGCGACCTGGACGGCGCGGTGAAGCTCCTCGGCGAGACGCTCGCCATCGAGCCGTCGACGCTGTACCCCCGGCTCCGGGCCGCCGANCTGCTGTCGGAAAACGGGCGCGTCCAGGCCGCGGANGAAGCGTACGCGCAGGCCCTCGCGCTCGCTCCGGACGATCCCGAGCCGCATGAGCAGCTCGGACGCCACCGGCTGCGCGCGAAGGACGATTCGGGCGCGCTCGCCGCCTTCACCCGCGCGCTCTCGCTGCGCCCNCAGAACCCGGCGCTGCGCGAACTGCTGCGGTCGATCCGGCCCGAGGAGCGGTACGCAGCCCCCTACCTGTACGACGCGAAGCACCTGGCGAAGCTCTCCCCGATCGCCGGCGAGGACGTCGAGGTGCTGGCGGACCTCGCGGTGGTGAAGGTGTTTGCGAACGGGCTTTCCTCGCGCACGCGGCAGCTGGTGCTGCGGGCGAACTCTGCGCGCGGGGTCGATTCCGCGCGCGCCCAGAGCGTGCAGTATTCCCCCGACCGGCAGGTGGTGAAGGTCGAGCGCGCCCGCATCTTCAAGAAGGACGGCAGCGTCCTCGAGAGCAAGTCGGAAGGCGAGCGCAACCTGTCCGAGCCCTGGTACGGCCTGTACTACGACCTGCGGGCGCGCGTCGTCTCCTTCCCGCAGCTCGAGCCCGGAGACGTCCTCGAGCTGGTGACGCGCACCGACGACTCGGCTTCGAACTTCTTCGCGGACTATTTCGGCGACTTCGCGTACCTCCAGGGGACGCAGGCGCGGCGCGTGTCCGACTACGTGCTCCTCGGCCCGCCCGGACGCACCTTCTACGTCAGCGCGACGCCGCTGAAGGGTCTTCTGCACAGGGAAGGCAAGCTGCCGGACGGCGGCACCTGGCGGCGGTGGACGGCAAAGGACGTCCCCAAGCTGGTGCCGGAGCCGGCGATGCCGGGTTACAGCGAGATGCTCGCGTACGTGCATGTGTCCACCTACCGGACCTGGGACGACGTCGGGCGGTTCTACTGGGGCCTGGTCAAGGACCAGCTCCGCGTGACCGACGACATCCGCGCCGCGGCGCAGGAAGCGGTGAAGGCGATCCCCCAGAGCGACGAGCTGGCGCGGATCCGCGCGGTGTACGACTTCGTGGTCTCGCGCACGCGCTACGTCGGACTGGAGTTCGGCATCAACTCCTTCAAGCCGTATCCGGTGGAGACGATCCTCGCCCGCCGCTTCGGCGACTGCAAGGACAAGGCGTCGCTGATGCACGCGATGCTGGAGTCGCTGGGGATCGACTCGCGGATCGCGCTCCTGCGCATGCGGCGGCTGGGCGGAATCGATGCAAGTCCCGCCTCCCTGGCCGTGTTCAACCACGCCATCCTCTACGTGCCTGCGCACGACCTCTTCCTCGACGGCACGGCCGAGTTCCACGGATCCGGCGAGCTGCCGGGCGACGATCGCGGCGCGGAAGTGCTGGTGGTCGAGCCCGGAGGAGGGTCGAAATTCTTCCGCACGCCGGACGCGATGCCATCCGACAATCTCGATGAGACCCACATCTCGGCGAAGCTGCTGCCCGACGGGAGCGCGGCCNTGCAGGTGACGGGGAGCGCCCGCGGCGCCTGGACCGCCGAGCTTCGCCGCATCTTCGAATCCGCCGACGAGCGGCAAGCGCGCGCCCAGGAGCAGCTCTCCCGGGCGGCGTTCCCCAACGTCAAGGTGACGGCGGTGGCGGTCTCCGACCCGCACGACATCGAGAAACCGTTCGAGACGCGGATCACCGCGACCGCCACCGGGTTCGCCAACCCGAAGGATGGCGGCCTCCAGTTCGGACCCTTCGGGCAGCGGCAGAGCTTCGTCGAGGCCTATGCGCAGCTGTCGAAGCGGTCGCTTCCGCAACGGCTGCCGCTCGCCCAGCGCACGGTGATCGAGTCGCAGATCGAGCTTCCAGCGGGCTGGACCGCCACGATGCCCGAGGCAGCGCGCGAGGCGGGACCGCAGGGTTCCTACGAGATTGCCTACACGCGCGAGGCGGCGAAGATCGTCGCCCGGCTGACGCTGACGCTGAACGGCGGCGTGCTGCAGCCGCCGGACTACGCCGCGTTCCGCGCGTTCCTCGGCCGGCTCGACGATGCGCTGCAACGGCGCGTGGAGGCGACGCCGCTGGCGCAGACGGCGGCGCGTTGATGCGACAGCGCCTGTTCGCGGCCCTGCTGNTGTCGGGCTGCACCCTCGGGAGCCACCGCGACGCCGTCGCGCGCTTCAATCCCGAGGACGCGGCGCGAAAGCTCGAGCAGGCGGAGACGGCAGCGCAGGGCGATCCGTCGCTGCTCGCCCGGGCCGGATGGCTGCGCTACTTGATCGCCTCGGACCCGAAAGGGGCGCTGCCGAAGCTGGAGGCCGCGGCCCGCACCGGGACGCCGGCTCAGCGCGCGCTCGCGCTCGCGGGCCTGGGGGAGATCGCCGAAGATCGAACCGATTCCAGCGCCGCGGCCCGGCATTTCATCGCGGCGTTGCAGACCGCTCCGACGGACCCGATCGCGGAGCTTGCCGCGGTGCGCCTGCTCGATCTGGAGGGCGAATCGCCCCGGATCGACGATCTCATCACCGACGCAGCGCGCGCCCTCCGTGCCCCGGTGGCGCCGCGGGCTGCGCGGCTCCTCCGGGAGGCCGCGGCGCGGATCTCGACGCGACGCGCGGAGGCAGCGCGGGACCCGGCGATCGAGCGGGAGGCCTGGCGGGCCGTGGGAGCGGTGCAGCGCTGGCGTGTGGGCGGGCCGTTCGCTGCGCTGCGGCTCTTCGATCTGCGCCGGGCGCTCCCGCTGGACGGCCGCGTTGCGGCGGCCGCGGAGGTGAACGATCGGGCGCTCGAATTTCCCGACGGCGACGTCGGGCTCGAGTCGGAGCCGGCGGACGGCGACATCTTCTACGCGGTCAGCGAGATCACGCTGGAGCGCGGCGGCGAGTATCTGCTGTGGGTGGAAGGGGCCGCGGCGCTGGAGGCCCGCCTCGATGGCGCAGTGGCGATCGCGCGCGTCCCGTATCCGATCGAGAGCCCGCGCGCGCAGACGGCGGCGGTCCGCCTCCCTCCGGGACAGCACCAGGTTCTCGTCCGCTGGAGCCGCGCGGAAGGGACCCGGTTCCGGCTCACGCTGGCACGCGCAGACGGCGACGCGTCGGACCTGACCAGCGCCGTTCCCAGGGAGCTGGCTGGGGCGCGCGCCGCCGCGGTGTGCGAACTGGGGGAGCCCTGCATCGGCCCCCCGGCGTGGACGGATCGAGCCGACCTGCGCGCGGCGGCGTCGGCGATGCTGGAGGCGGACCCGGCAGATGCGCTGGCGGCATGGCTGCTCGCGCGCGCCGCGATGGGCGACGATCGCGCGCTGTCGCGCGCCGCGGTGGACCGCTCGGTGCTCCTCTCCTCGAGCGGCGCGCCCTCGCTCGCGCTGCGCGCCCAGCAGCTGCTGCACGACCCGGAAGTGCCGGATCGGATCGGTCGCGCGCGCGCATTGGCCGATCTCGTCGAGGCGGCGCGCAAGGACCCGCTGCTCCTGCGCGCCCGGCTCACCGCCGCGGCGCTGGAGCGCGATTCGGAGCGTTTCGACGACGCCCAGCAAGAGCTCGACCGGGCGGAGGCGGCGCTGCGCGAGGAGAAGGCGCCGCCATCGCCGCGTGTGCTCGCAGCGCGTGCGCGACTGCTCGACGCGCGGGGAAATTCTGCTGGGGCGCGGGCCCGAGCCAAGGAAGCGCTGCAGGCGGCGCCCGGCCGTTGCGACACGCTGCAGCTGCTGCTGGATCTCTCCCGCCGCGACGGCTCGTTCTCCGACCAACGGGAATATGCCGATGGTCTGGTCGGGTGCGTCGACGGGCTGGTGAGCGCGGCGCAGGCAGCGCGCAGCCGCGGCGATCTGTCGCGCGCCGAGGAGCTGCTCAAGGTCGCCGCTGCGTTCCGGCCTGCGCAGCCCTCGCGCCTCGAACAGCTCGCGGACGTGCAGTCTGCCCGCAAGGAGAACCGCTCGGCGGTGGCCTCGCTTCGCGCCGCATCTGCGCTGGTGCCGCGCAGCCCGGAGCCGCTCCGGCGTCTGGGCGGGGCGCTGGAATTGCTCGGAGAATCGAAGGCCGCCGCTGACGCGCGCCGCGCAGCGCTCCGGCTCGCCCCGGGCGATCTGCAGCTGCGGCAGCAGATCGCGCTCGACGAGGGAGTGCGCCTTCTCTCCTGGAGCGACCGCGACGGCGCCATCCTGGCGAAGGGCTCGAAGGACGCGCCGCCCGGCGCTAGCGCGGTGCGGCTGCTCGATTTCGGCGCTGCGCAGATGTACGCGGACGGCGGCGGAGTGGAGCGTGTCCACACGGTGGCGCGCGTGTTCGACAAGAAGGGGGTCGCGAAATTCGGCGAGGCGCAGATTCCTTCGGACGTGCAGGTCGTGCACCTGCGCACGATCAAGGCGGACGGCCGGGTGCTCGAGCCCGAGTCCATTCCGGAGAAGGAGGGGATCAGCCTGCCGGGGCTGGAGCCCGGCGACGCGGTGGAGATCGACTACTTGCGCGGAATCTCGCCGCGGGGCCCGGACATGCCGGGCTACTCGCTCGGGGCATTCTTCTTCCGCGACGACGAGACGCCGATGGGCGAGTCGACCTACGAAGTGCGCGCGCCGGCGCCGCCGGAGATCGATGCGCACAACCTGGACCTTCCGAAGGACGCCATCCAGCCCGACGGCAACTCGTTCCGCTTCCGCTATTCCGCGCGCGACGTGAAGCCGCTGCAGAACGAACCGCACCAGGTGGTAGAGAGCGAAGTGATGCCCTGGGTGCAGCTCGGCTCCGGCGCGGGGCAGAAGGACCTGATGCGCTCGCTGGCGGACTGGGCGCTGATGCGCGCCCGGCCAGGCAGCGCGACCCTGGAGCTCGCGAAGCGCTCGTTGGGTACCAGCGTCGAGAATACGGCCCGGAAGATCCACGCCAATGTGGCGGAGGCGGTGCGCGGCCGGTCGAACGGCAGCGATTTCCAGGCCAGCGCCGCGCACGTGCTCGCCCACGGCCGCGGGAACCGCCTGCTAGTCATGAAGGCCGCGCTTGCGTCGGCGCAGATCCCTTCGCACATCGTCTTCGCGCGTACCTTCCTCGCTGATCCGGCGCCGCATCGCTTTCCGCGGGGGGATCTCTACGGGTACGCCGTGCTGCGCATCGATCTACCCGGGGGCCCGGCCTGGGTCGATGTTTCGTACCGCCTGGCGCCCTTCAACCAGCTCCCCGCGTTCCTGCGCGGCCAGGATGCGTGGGTGGTCCCCGAACCGGGCGAAGAACCCGAATACATCCGCCTCCCGCAGACGTTGCCCGGGCAGCGCGACGGGCGCAGCTTGCAGATGGAGCTGACGCTCGATCCCGAAGGCGTCGCCTCGGGAACCGGGCGCGACGAGCACCAGGGGTTCGAGGCAGCGACCCTGAAGGACGCCCTCGAGCGCCTCGACGCCGAGCAGCGCAAGCAGGCGGTGGAATCGACGCTCGGGCGCGGCCTGCGCGGGGTCACGCTGGAATCGCTCGCCACCGAGCATGAGAACGACATCGGAGGAGCGGCGACGCTGGTCTACGGTTTTCGCGTCCAGCTCGCCCGGCGTGACGGGGCGCAGCTGTTCGTGCCGAGCTCGCTGGTCCCTTCCCGGTTGGCGCGGCGCTGGCTGCAGACCGCGGAGCGGAATGTGCCGCTGCTGGTCGACTCGCCGGAAGTCCTCTCACAGCGCGTGTCGATCGTCCTGCCGCCGGGCCGGTTCCTGCGGAGTGCGCCCAAGCCGGTCTCGATCGCCACTGCGTTCGGCGCCTATACCTTTCGCGCGCGGTCGGAGTCGGGGAGGTTG
>JGI25386J43895_10000202_pt1 | contig 10236 bp, 10 predicted proteins | sample GraSoi013_1_40cm_2_FD_43895 | JGI IMG/M metagenome (IMG submission 43895) | reverse complement strand
GCGCTCCTGCGGGGCGTACTTGAGCTTCCCGGCGGCCCCCGGCAGTCCGGCCCGCCGTGCTGCCGTCTCGCCGGCCCACTTGTCGCTGCCGAGCAGCTTCAGCTCGACGTGGGGATGGAGCGCGAGGATGCGGCTCAGCTCGAGGCCGCTGTATCCCGAGGCGCCCACGATCCCGACGGGAACGGTCTGCATGGTTGCGCATAATTATGCAGATGCTTCGTCGACGCAAGCAAAATGTCGACGATTCCCGCTCCCCTACAATGCGCACCGGTCCGACGGAACGACGACGCCGGGGCCCGCGACTGAATGGGTCCTGGCCGGGCGGACAAATGCGTACTTCCCCCCACTTTCGCTTGACGGGGTGCCGGGAGGCGGCGATCATCTCCTCTCGCGGCCGGACCCTCGCGGGGCTCGGCCGCATTTCGTTTCATTCGCACAGGGCGAGTCGATGGCAGGCGATCACATCCCGATGACCAAAGCCGGCGCCGACGCCATCAAGCGCGAGATCAAGCGCCTGAAGGCGGTCGAGCGGCCGCGCATCGTGCACGAGATCTCCGTCGCGCGAGATCACGGCGACCTGAGCGAGAACGCCGAGTACCACGCCGCGAAGGAACGGCAGTCGCACATCGAAGGGCGGATCCAGATGCTGGAGGACCGCCTCGCCCGGGCGGAGATCATCGACGTCTCGCGCCTCTCCGGCGAGCGGGTCGTGTTCGGCGCGACGGTGAAGCTCGAGGACGTGGATTCCGGGCAGCAGGTCCAGTACACCATCGTGGGCGAGACGGAAGGCGATCTGAAGAAGGGCCGCATCAGCATCACCAGCCCGATCGCGCGTGGCCTGATCGGCCGCGAGGTGGGCGACACCGTGAAGATCCGCACCCCCGGCGGCGAGCGCGAGTACGAGGTCCTCGAGGTGCTGTTCGTCGAGTACGCCGTCGACGAAGAGGAATAGCGCGGTGGCCGGCCAGGGCGACCCTGCGCTCTCGCTCGCGCTGTCGCCGCTTCTCCAGCCTCTGCGGTTCGCGACGCGGGCGGGCGTCTCGCGCCTGAACGGTCTCGAGGATCTGGTCGCCCGCGTCGTCGAGCAGGCGCGCGCGTACGCGACGGAAGGCTCCACCCCGCGCCTCGACCGGCTCGCGGCCAGCATCCGCGGCTTCGATTCCGCGGACGAGGCCCAGCGCCAGAAGGCGCTCGCGGCCCTCATCCGCGAGCTCGGGGCGCTGCTGCCGATCCCGCTCGACATCTCGGCCCTGGCGCAACCGATGTCAGGGGCGGCTGGCAAGCTCGCGAGCATGCCCGAACAAGCGGCCGCGCCCACGAGAACCGCCGACCCCCTCGCGACGCCGGTCATCCAGCTTCGCGGCGTCGGCCCGGCCATCGCCGAGAAGCTGCAGGCGAAAGGCCTTCGCACGGTAGGAGACCTGCTCCTGAATCTTCCCCGGCGGTACGAGGATCGCCGGACGCCGCGGACGGTGGCCGAGGCTCCGCTCGGAGAGCGCTCGGTGATCGCCGGGAAGATCGTCAAGGCGCAGGAGGCGAGAGCGCGCCGCCGCCGGCTGGAGGTCCTGGTCCGCGACGAGTCGGGCGGGACCCTGGTCTGCATCTGGTTTCACTACCGGCCGAGTTTCCTCCAGCGCTTTCCCCTCCATGCGCAGGTGCTCGTCTCCGGGGAAGTCCGGCAGGGATACCGGGGCGGCGGCAAGGTGATGCATCATCCGGACGTCGAGCTGCTATCAGCGTCCGGGGAACCGTCGGGACTGCGAGATGACGACTCCTTCGGGCGCGTGGTCCCGGTGTACAGCGACATCGAAGGGCTTCCGCCGCGGACGTTCCGGCGCCTCGCGAAGCGCGCCGTCGGCGAATATGCGCGCTTCGTCGAGGATCTGCTGCCGGAGCCCGTGCGCAGGCGGCGGCGGCTGCTGACGCTGCACGAGGCGCTGCGCGAGGCGCACTTTCCCGAGAGATTCGCCGACGAGCTCGCGCGGGGGCTGCCCGGCGGTCAGCCGCGCCGGCGGCTCGCGTTCGAGGAGCTGTTTCTCGTCCAGCTCGGGCTGGCGCTCCGCAGGCGGGGCGTGAAGGTGGAGCCGGGGATCGCGTTCCGGGCACCGCCGGAAGCCATCGATCGCATCGTCTCTGCGCTGCCTTGGCCGCTCACCGGCGCCCAGCAACGCGCGGTGAGCACGATCGCGGACGATATGCGAAAGCCGGAGCCGATGAACCGCCTGCTCCAGGGCGACGTCGGCAGCGGCAAGACGGCGGTCGCGCTCTGCGCCGCGCGCATTGCGGTGGACGACGGCTACCAGGCCGCGCTGATGGCCCCGACCGAGATCCTGGCGGAGCAGCACGCCCGCTCGCTGCGCGCGCTCTTGCGCGGCTCGCAGGTGCACGTCGAGCTGGTGAGCGGGAGCCTCTCGCAACGCGAGCGCGAGCACGCCTCCCGCCTCCTGCGCTCGGGCGTTGCCCAGATCGTGGTCGGCACGCATGCGCTCGCGGAAGAAGCGACTGCCTTCCACAAGCTCGGTCTAGTCGTCATCGACGAGCAGCACCGGTTCGGCGTCATGACCCGCGCGAGCCTGATGTCGAAAGGGCACCGCCCGGACGTGCTGGTGATGACCGCGACTCCGATCCCGAGAACGCTGGCGCTGACCGTGTACGGCGATCTGGACGCTTCCGTGCTCGACGAGCTCCCGCCGGGACGCACCCCGATCGCCACCAAGGTGTACCGCGACTCCGCGCGCGAGAAGGCGTACGAGGTGGTCCGCCGCGAGCTGCGCGCCGGCCGTCAGGCCTACGTCGTGCTCCCGCTGGTGGAGGAGAGCGAGAAGCTCGTCGATCTGAAGGCGGCCACGAAGGAGCGCGACCGGCTGGCCATGGATGTCTTCCCCGACGTGTCCATCGGCCTGGTCCATGGACGCCAGAGCGCGGCGGAGCGCACCGACGAGATGGAGCGGTTCCGCCGGGGCGAGACGAAGATCCTGGTCGCCACGACGGTGATCGAAGTCGGCGTCGACGTGGCCAACGCCACCGTGATGCTGATCGAGCACGCCGAGAGGTTCGGCCTCTCGCAGCTCCACCAGCTTCGCGGCAGGGTGGGGCGGGGCGCCGCCAGATCATACTGCCTTCTGCTGACGGGGACCTCGGGCGCCGAATGGGCGCCGGTGGCGCGGCAGCGGCTTCGGGTCATGGAGGAGACGACCGACGGCTTCCGCATCGCGGAGGAAGACCTGAGGCTGCGCGGGCCCGGAGAGTTCATCGGCACCAGACAGAGCGGCATGCCGGATTTCGCCGTCGCGGAACTGATTCGGGATCAGGACATCGCGCAAGAAGCGCGCGATGAGGCCTTTGCGTTGGTCAATGAGGATCCGGAGCTGCGCAGCCCGGAAAACGCCGCGGTGCGCGAGCTCTTGCTGCACCGCTGGAAAGGACGGCTCTCGCTGGCCAGGGTCGGCTGACGATCAGGTTTCGAGCACCCACTCGAACATCAATTTGAAATCGTCGTAGCAGGTGTCGCAGATCCAGCGTCGGTCCTGCGTCACGTAGCCTTCCCGGGCGGTGCCCGGAAGCTCGCGCGTCCGGAAAGGGATCCAGCAGAACTCGCAATGGTCGTGCTCGGAACCTTGGCGCACCGGAGCGTATCGCTCGTATCGAAGCAGCTCTTCGCGGAGCCAGTCCTGGCCCTGCAGCCGCCAGTCGCTTTGAGTGATCACGTCAGACTCCTTGGCGTTCGGATTCTTCATGGCACCCGGTTCCCTGCGNACCGTGAGAACGTGCTGGTGGTCACGGTTGCAAACGCTGTGCTCGGCCGCTGGACAGGTCGCCCGCGCGGCATCGGCTCGCGAGCCCACGGGTACGCGCGGGCCAGGAGGACGCCGGCAAGGATGGCGAGCGTGCGGGTCACGGTAGGTGCAACGCCGGTCAGCGGGGTTTTCTGCCCGGGCACGGTCGCTTTGAGGCCGGGCGGCGGTCCCGCCCTGTGCTAGCCTCAGCGCAGATGGCGAAGATTGGCGAGCTGCTCATCCGCGGCGGGCACCTCACGCCCGACGGACTCGAGGAAGCGCTGGACTGGCAAGTCCTCTATGGCGGCCGTCTCGGCACCAATCTCCTCGAGCTCAAGCTGGTGGAGGAGGAACAGCTCGCCCGGGCGCTCGGCAAGCAGCTCGGCGCCGAAGTGGCGTGGGGCGAGCTGCAGATCGACCCCGCGCTGGTCAGCGCGGTGCCCAAGCACATCGCCGACCGCCAGGAGTTGGTCCCCTGGAAGCTGGAGAAGCGGCGGCTGAAGGTGTTGTGCTGCGAGATCAAGGTCGGCGAACTTGATCAACTCTCGTACAAGGTCGGGCGCACCTGTGTGCCCGTCATCGCTCCGGAGTTCCGCGTCTTCCAGCTGCTCCGTCTGCACTACCAGGCGACCCGCCAGATGCGCGCGCTCGATTTCGGCGTGGTCCCCGAGGAGGGCCGGCGCAAGAAGGCTAAGGCCGCGGAGAAGAAGCTCGAAAGCGCGCCAGAGCTAATCGACGAGAACGCGTTCAACGAGATCTACAACCGCATCATTCCGGCCGGCCCGGGAGCGGCAGCCGCCGCTCCCGAGCCGGGGATGCGGGCGACGCGACCATCGCCGGCGCTCGCCTCGATCACACCGCCGCAGCCACCGCCGGAAGAGGAGGAGCTGGAATCCCTTCCCGATGACGCAATCCTGCAAGAGCTCCCCGCCGACGCCGCCATCACCGAGCCGGTCCAGCTCGCGGCAGCCGCGCGGGAGTCGCCGGATGCTTCGGAGCCGCCGTTGTCCGCCGTCGCGTGGGACGACGTCCCCGCTCCCCCGCATGCGCCCGCCCGCGACGAGACTCCCCTCGATTTCAAGCAGGCGATCCGTGCCCTCGAGGGCGTATCCGACCGCGACGCCATCGCGCACATCGTGCTGCGCGCGTCGCGNAGCAAGGCGGCGCGCGCGCTGCTNCTCCAGGTGCAGGGTGGAGTCGCGCTCGGCTGGGATGGGCTGGGCGAAGGCACCGAGCACGCCCGGCAGGTGGCGATGTCCCTTGCCACCNAGTCGGCGTTCTCGCTGGTGGTGAAGACGCGCAGCCACTACATGGGCCCGTTGCAGAAGACGCCGGCGAACATCCGCTTTCTCGCCACGCTCGGNAAGAAGGTGCCGCTCAGCGCGCTGATCTTCCCCATCCTCCATCGGGGCCGCGTCTCCCACATGCTCTACCTGGACAACGGGCACAAGCAGCAGGCCCCCACCGACGTGGGCGAGATGCTCATCCTCAGCCAGCGCATCGGCCAGACGGTGGAGGCGCTGGTCGAGCGCAAGCGAAAGACCGCGCACGCTTGATTGACGGGTAGGGGGACGCCATACGCAACTCAGCGTGCCAACTTTTCGCGCGCTTCTTGGCACGGGGAGTTGCATACGGTGTCCCCAAATTGGCTGGCCCGGAGGGTCTTTGCCATACTCCAATGCCTGACCGGGAGGGTCGCCTTGCTTGGCCGTATCGCTCTGATCGCCGCGCTCACCGCAGCGCCGGCATTCGCGCAGACCAAGGGTGGGATCGACTGGAACCGCCGCGTGCTCGTCGGGCACGGGCAGGGCGCGCCCGACCTGAACGCGCCTTCTGTGGCGGTGGCGCGGCTCGGCGCGGAGCGCGCGGCCAGGCTCGATGCCTACCGCAATGCGCTCGAGTTGCTGAAGGGTCTCGAGGTGCAGTCCGGCGGGAGCGTCGCCTCCCTCCTGCAGAACGACGCCACGCTGACGACCCGCGTCGAGGGCTCGCTCAAGGGCGTGAAGCCGGTGAAGACCCACTACTACTCGGACGGTGGCGTCTCGCTCGACATCGAGGTGCCGCTCGACGAGCTGCCTGCGGAGCTGGCGCGTGCCATCCGCGTTCCCGCGGGGATGACACCTCTCGCGGGCGCGGGAGCCGGCGCCGCGGGCACACCGGCACAGATTCCGCCGGCACAGGTGCAGGGCGACATGCTCGTGCAGGTGGCGCAGGGAGAGGCGGCCGTTCTCGACAACGACCGGCCGGCCGCGCGCCAGAAGGCCATCGACGACGCGCTCCGGCGCGCCGTGGAGATGGCCGCCGGCACGCGGGTCTCCGCGACCACGGAGACGAAGGACTTCCAGCTCAAGATGGATCAGGTGCTCACGCATGCGCAGGGCTTCGTGCGCCGCTACGAGATCGTCAGGGAAGGGATGGACGGGGCCGTGGTCCAGGTGGCGGTGCGCGCCTTCATCGGCACCGCCGAGCTCGACAAGGACCTGGAAGCGATGGGCCTGTTGATGGCCCGCAAGGGCATGCCGCGGACGATGGTGCTCATCGCCGAGCAGAACATCGGCATGGCGGCGCCGCGCGCGGTCTGGATGCGGGGCGAGAGCGCGCTCGTCTCCGCGGACCTGCGCATCGCCGAGACGACCGTCCTCGACGCCCTGAAGAACGGCGGGTTCGGCCAGCTCATCGACCCCGAGATCGCGGCGGAGAAGACGGTACAGGTGGGCGGCATCGCCAGCGAGATCACCGCGGCCCAGGCGCGCAAGCTGAAGTCGCTGACGGGCGCGGAAGTGATTCTCTTCGGCCAGGCCATCGCCACGGTGCGCGGCGAGATGCCGGACCTGGGACCGGGCTGGCTCTCGTGCACGGCGACGATTACCGGCCGCGCGGTGAACACCGACAACGGAGACATCCTCTCCACCGCGGAGGCGACGCAGAGCGCCGCGCAGCTCGACGATGTTTCCTGCGGCAAGGAAGCGATCAAGAAGGCATCCCGGGCGTTCGGCCAGGAGATGATCAAGAAGATCGCCGCCCGTTGGTCCAAAGACGTCTCCTCGGGCAACGACATCCATGTCACCGTGCGCAAGGTCCCCTCGTTCCGGACGGCATCCGACTTCCGCGCGGCGCTCTCGCAGCGCGTGCGCGGCGTCCGCAACGTCTCGCAGCGCAGCTTCGCGTCGGGCACCCAGGAGCTGGACGTGACGCTGCAGGGCAGCACCGAGGAGTTCGCGCAGGAAGTGGAAGCGAAGAAGCTGGGGAAGTTTTCGGTCCGCGTGATCGGACTGACCGCGAACACCGTCGACCTCGAGCTGGGCCAGTGAAGTGGGGCGCCTTCGTCGTTGCCCTGCTGGCGCCGGCGCTCGCGGCGCAGCCGAAGACCGCGCAGGTCTCCGCGCTGGAGGGGAGGGCGCAGAGGTGGCGCGGGAACGGTCCGAGGACGGAGCTGCGCGTTGGGACCTCCGTGGGCCAGGGCGACACCCTCGAGACCCAGCAGGGCGCCCGGCTGGAAGTCCGCTTCGGCGACAGCTCCGTGCTGCGCCTGGGGCCCAGGGCGAAAGTCCAGCTCGCCGAGGCGCACTTCGGCGGTGCCGCCAGGCGCAGGTTCAGCGCCAGGTTGTTCTTCGGCAAGCTCTGGGCGAAGGTCACTTCCGTGATCCAGGGCGAGCAGAAGTTCCAGATCGAGACGGAGAACGCAGTCGCGGGCGTGCGGGGAACGACGTTCCGCATGGACGCGAACGAAGACAAGAGCGTGCTCGTGCGCGTCTACGATGGCACCGTCGCCGTAGGGACGGGCGCGCCGCCGGGCGCTCCTGGCGGGGAGCGGCGCGAGGTCGAAGGACCGCGCGAAGTGACCCGCGAGCAGTGGGAGAAGCTCGTCGGCCGCCAGATGCAGATCTCGATCTCCTCCGACGGAACGCCGGGGGAGCCGGAGGAGTTTTCGCCCGACGTGGACAAGGACGACCCGTTTGCGCGCTGGAACCTCGAGCGCGATGCCGCGGCGAAGTGAACGTCCCGAACTTCCTCACCGGCCTGCGCCTGGCCGCGGTGCCCGTTTTCGTCGCGCTCTTCCTCTCCGGGCGCATGGCGGCCGCGCTGTTCGTTTTCGTCGGGGCCATGGTCACCGACTGGCTGGACGGCATCGCCGCCCGCATGCTCAAACAGTTCACCGCCATCGGCGCTATCCTCGACCCGATCGCCGACAAGCTCCTCGGTCTTTCCGCGGTGGTCCTGCTCTGCCTGACGCACCGGTTGCCGCGCTGGCTGCTCTGGATGCTCGTCTTCCGCGAGCTCTGCATCTTCAGCGCGATCGCGATCCTNACCCGCACCGGCCGCAGCTACGCGATCCGGCCGACGCGCTTCGGGAAGTACGCGACCGCCTTCCTCGCCGCCACCAGCATCTTCGCTCTGGTGCAAGGGGCGCGCGAAGTCGAGCCTGGCCCGCTGCTGATCGCGCTCGCGCTCATCGCCGCCCAGTGCATCGTCGTGTCCTGGGCACAGTACCTGGCGATCTTCATCGCCCTCATGCGCCGTCCGCCACAGGCCGCCTGAGGCGCGCCCTGGCGGCGCTTTCAGCCCGGCGCGATCTGGAGGGTCGAGGCGACGCGGTCGCGAACCCGCGCGTATAGACCAGCGGATCGCGCAAAGCCTTGACCCCGGCAGATCCCGCTGCTACACGCCACACGGATTGCGTCCTTAGTTCAGCGGTAGAACACCACCTTGACACGGTGGGGGTCGCTGGTTCGATTCCAGCAGGACGCACCAACCATTCCCCTCGCCGACGGCAGGAGTTGCGCCCTGGTTGCGAGAGTCAGCGAGCGGAATTCATCCGCTCGTGCGTGACAGGGGGGTGCCACTGTGGCAAGAGCCAACCGCGCACGCGCGCAAGAGGAGATCGCTATGCCTGCAACCGGTACCTCCGAAACAATGAACATCGTTTTGGTTCACGGCGGCTTCGTCGACGGCTCTGGATGGGCGGCCGTATACAAGATCTTGAAGAAGGACGGTTACAACGTGGTCGTCGTGCAGAATCCCACGCTGTCTCTGGCCGACGACGTCGCCGTGACCAGGCGCGCGATCGCTTCGCAAGGCGGCCCCGTACTGCTCGTCGGTCACTCGTATGGCGGCGTGGTAATCACCGAAGCCGGCACCGATCCAAAGGTCGCCGGGCTCGTGTACATCGCCGCCTTCGCTCCCGACGAGGGCGAATCGGTGTCGTCACTGATCAAGGATCCACCGCCCGGCGCGCCGGTTCCTCCGATCCTTCCTCCGAAGGACGGTTTCTTGTTTCTCGACCAGGCGAAGTTCCACTTCTCCTTCGCGGCCGACGTGGATGTGGATACGGCCACGTTCATGGCAAGCTCCCAAGTCCCGTGGGGCGTGGAAGCACTGGCCGGGACGATCACCGAGCCCGCCTGGAAGACCAAGCCGAGCTGGTACCTGGTTTCGACGGAGGACAGGATGATCCCGCCGCCTGCCCAGCGCAACATGTCGAAGCGCGCCGGCTCGACGGTGACGGAGGTCGCCGGCAGCCACGCGGTCTATGTGTCGCAGCCGAAGCCGGTGGCCGCCTTCATCGAGAAGGCCGCCAACGAAGTGGCGGCGAAGTCAAAGTAGCCCTCAGCTTCGTCGCAGCCGTTCGGCGTCGGCACGAGCACCCAGTCGACCGGACCTCCGTTCTCGCCCATCCCCTCGGCGCCGCTCCTGACGTCCTTGACGCCGTTGTCCTCGGGCTCAGCGCGCCGCGAGCAGCTCCCGATAGTCGCGCACCAGATCATCGGGCGTGAGGAATCCCTCGATCCGCAGCCAGGGCTTGCCGGGCGCCGCGCGCATCAGCGTCACTGCGGTATGGCTCATCTTGCCCCCGCGGTACACGTCGAAGGCCCGCTGGGCAGTGATGCTCGCGGCCTGCGTCCCGGTGTAGTGCTGCCACTCGAGACCGGCGTGGAATCTCCGCGCGTATTCACGCAGCCGTGCCGGCGTGTCCTGCTCGGGGTCGATCGAGATCGACATCAAGTGCACCTTGTCGGCATCGGCTCCCAGCCGGCGCTCGAACTCCGCGAACACGGAGCTCATCAGCGGGCAGAAGGAGCTGCAGGTCGTGAAGATGAAGTTCAGAACGATCGGCCGACCGTCGTTCATCTCGTCCGGCAGCGAGACGACTTTGTCGTCGTCGCGCACGAGACGCACGGCCGGGACCGCATATTTCCGGATCGACCTGATCTGACCGCTCGCCGCAGGAGCCGGCGCGGAGGACTCGTCGTCCGCAGCGTTCACGTCCGAAGCAGCAAGCACGAGGAGCGCTACGCCGGTAAGTGCAGCCAGGCGGACGAGGACGCTGTGGCGGCGAAAGTGAGGATGGGATTGCGGCATCATGGCTCGATGTTCCGTGTTGTAAGCGCGCTTGCTGTAAACAATACACTGGCTGTCAAGGCACGATCCAGTCGCCCTCGGCGACCAGAGCCGTGCCGCC
>JGI25386J43895_10000201_pt1 | contig 10261 bp, 8 predicted proteins | sample GraSoi013_1_40cm_2_FD_43895 | JGI IMG/M metagenome (IMG submission 43895) | reverse complement strand
CCTTGCCGGAAAAGCAGCCACCCCCATGGCGGGCGTAACCGCCGTACGTNTCGACCATCACCTTGCGTCCGGTGAGTCCTGCGTCTGCAACCGGGCCGCCGATCACGAACCGCCCAGTCGGATTGATGAAGGAGCGCGGCGATCCATTGGGCGTCTGGCTTGGGATGACAGCGTCGATCACATGTTGCGTGATGTCGCTGCGCAGCTGGTCGACATCGACCTCGTCGTGGTGCTGGGTCGAGATGACGACGTTGTCGACGCCCTCGGGCTTGCCGTCGTCGGAGTAACGCACGGTCACCTGGACCTTTCCGTCTGGGCGCAGGTAAGTCAGCGTCTTGTTGCGTCGAACGTCGGCGAGCTTGTGCGCGAGGCGATGCGCGAGCGTGATCGGCAGTGGCATCAGCTCGGGCGTCTCGTCGCACGCGAAGCCGAACACCATCCCCGAGTCACCGGCGCCGCCGACGTCCACTCCCTGCGCGATATCGGGCGACTGCTCGTCGATGCTGCTGACGACACCGCACGTCTCGGCGTCAAAGCCGTACTTCGCGCGGGTGTACCCGACCTCGCGCACGGTCTGCCGGATGATGCGTGGAATGTCGACGTAGCAATCCGTCGTGATCTCCCCCACCACGATCACCAGGCCGGTGGTGACGATCGCCTCGCATGCGACGCGGGCCAGCGGGTCCTTGGCCAGGATCGCGTCGAGGATGGCGTCGGAGATCTGGTCGGCCAGCTTGTCGGGATGGCCTTCGGTGACTGACTCGGACGTGAATAGCGACGGCATGCGGTCCTCCTTTGCATCTCCCGCGCCGGCAAGGCCAGGCCGCCGTTTTGGGCCAGTCCCCAAGCGCCAGGTTCAAACCTCTGGGACGGCGCGAATGNTAACCCAGGTGCAGGTAGTGGATACCCGAATGCCGGAACAGCTTGGAGCCGCGTGCGTGGAGAAGCTGCGCCATCGCCGCCCTCGACGATTCCATCACCGATTCGAGGTGCTCGCGCTTCATCTCCCACGTCGCGGTCGGGGTGGTCACCGGGCAGAAAACCACGATCCTGCATCGCTCGCGCAGCCGTTCGTAGTCGCTGAGCATCTGGTGATGCAGGGACAGCTGGAGCGTGCGCGCGATCAGCTCGCCGAAGCCGGCGGGAGCCTCTTCACGCTCGCCGCCCGCCATCAGGCTGATGGCGAGGATCTCCTTGGCCCCGTCGTCGACCGCGATGTTCAGCGGGGTGTTCGCGACCACACCGCCGTCGAGGTGATCCCGCTCGTTGATGCGCACCATCGGAAACACGCCGGGGATGGCAGTCGAGGCGAGGAGCGCGGGCGTCAGGTCGCCGGACCGGAACACCGCGGGCTTGCCTGCGTTGAGATCGGTGGCGACCACCGCCAGGGGAACGCGAAGCTGCTCGAAAGTCGAGACGCCGGTGAGAGCCTGCGCCCGGTCGATCAGCCGCCTGACATTCTGTTGAGGGAAGGCGCTCAGCGTGTCGCGCCGGATGCCAGAGACGAGCAGGCCGAGCGGGTGGGCCTGAAACACGCTAAGCGCCGGCCGGGACATCCAGACCTCGCGCAGCATCATCGTCCCGGCAAGAGAGGGGTACGCGGCGATAGAGGCGCCGTTCAAGGCGCCCACGCTNGTGCCGACGATCGCTGTCGGCGCTTCGATGTTGGCCTCGAAGAGCGCTTGCAGCACGCCGACCTGAGCCGCACCGCGCGCACCGCCCCCGCCCAGCACCCACGTGCGCCGAGCGGGTCCAAACATTGGCAGCTAGGTGCCTTCCTCCCACGAGGAAAGATAGCGGCGCTGTTCGTCGGTCAGCGTGTCGATCTTGATCCCCATCGCGTGCAGCTTCAGCCGCGCGACCTCGGCGTCAATATCCGCCGGCACGTCGTAAACCTTTCGTTCGAGCTGCTTGGCGTTCTTGGCGATGTACTCCGCGCACAGCGACTGGTTCGCGAAGCTCATGTCCATGACGGCGGCAGGGTGGCCCTCCGCGGCGGCGAGGTTGATAAGGCGGCCTTCCCCGAGGAGAAACAGCCGCCGGCCGTCGCCGACGCGGTACTCCTGGACCGACGGCCTCACCTGCCGCACGCCGGTGGCAATCTCGTCCAGCGCCTTCAGGTTGATCTCCGAGTTGAAGTGCCCCGAGTTGGCGAGGATTGCGCCGTCCTTCATGGCATCGAAGTGCTTGCGGTCCAGCACGTTCACGTCACCGGTCACCGTGACGAAGATGTCTCCCTCGCGCGCCGCGTCGTCCATCGTCATCACGCGGAAGCCATCCATCGCCGCCTCGAGCGCCTTCACCGAGTCGACCTCTGTGATGACGACGTCGGCGCCGTGGCCCTTCGCCCTGGACGCCAGCCCGCGGCCAACCCAGCCGTAGCCGGCGATGACAAAGGTCTTGCCCGCCAGCAGCACGTTGGTCGCCCGGATGATCCCGTCAATCGTCGACTGACCGGTGCCGTAGCGGTTGTCAAACATGTGCTTGGTGTCGGCCTCGTTCACGGCGACGATCGGATAGGAGAGGACGTTGTGCTCCGCCATCGCGCGCAGACGGATCACGCCAGTCGTCGTCTCCTCGGTACCGCCGATCACCTCCGGCAGCTGGTCGCGCCTCGACTTATGCAGGACCGAAACGAGGTCGGCGCCGTCGTCCATCGTCACTTGCGGCCGGTGGTCGAGCGCGGCTTCTATGTGCTGGTAGTACGTATCGTTGTCCTCGCCTCGGATCGCATACGTCTTGATCGCGTGATGCGAAGCAAGCGCTGCCGCGACGGCGTCGTTGGTCGAGAGCGGATTGGACGCGCACAGCGCGATGTCCGCGCCGCCTGCCTTCAGCGTCAGCATCAGGTTTGCAGTCTCGCTCGTGACGTGAAGACACGCCGCGAGGCGCAGGCCCTTCAACGGCTGCTCGGTGGTGAACCGCTGGCGGATCAGGCTTAGAACCGGCATCTCGCGCGCGGCCCAGTCGATGAGGTCCTGACCCTGCGCCGCCAGGTTCAGATCTTTGACGTCGTTTCCCCTGGAACTTACCTTCAAGTTGGACTCCTAGTACACGATCTCGCTGACAAGCTTCACGTCCTGCAGGCGCTGACGTCCCTCGAGATAGCCGAGCTCGATCAGAACCTGCACGCCGACCACGGCTGCACCGAGCTTTCGCAGCAACCGCACGGCCGCTGACGCGGTACCGCCCGTGGCAAGAACATCATCCACGATCAAGACCGACTGGCCGGGCTGAACGGCGTCGGAGTGGACCTCGAGCGAGTCTGTCCCGTATTCGAGGTCATACGACTCCATGACCGTCGTCCAGGGAAGCTTGCCGGTCTTGCGTATAGGCACGAAGCCGGCGCCAAGCTTGACCGCGATCGCCGCGCCCGGGATGAATCCTCGCGCTTCGATCGCGGCCACGAGGTCAGGCGGGTCGGCGGTCCAAGGCCTCGACATCATCTCCACGACCTCGGCAAAGATCTTCTTCTCGGCAAGCAGCGGGGTGATGTCACGGAAGATGATCCCCTTCTGCGGGTAGTCGGGTACGTCCCGGACGTAGCGCTTCAACTCATCGGGAGAAGTCATAGGACCGAACGAAAGTATTCAAGAGTTCGGCCCAGCCCGTCTTCCAGGCCGACCTCGGGCTGCCAGCCAAGAAGCTCTTTCGCGTGCGCGATGTCGGGCCGGCGCTGCTTCGGATCGTCCACAGGGAGGTCGCGGTGTTCGATCCGGCTCTTCGAGCCGGCGAGCCGGATGATCGTCTGCGCGAGCTCGAGCACCGTCACCTCCTCCGGGTTGCCCAGGTTCACCGGCAGCTCGTCGCCCTTGTCCAGCGCCGCGAGGATCCCCCGTACAAGGTCGGAGACGAAGCACAGGCTGCGCGTCTGCGAACCATCGCCGTACACGGTCAGCGGCTCGCCGCGGATCGCCTGGGCCATGAAGTTCGGAACCGCGCGACCGTCGGACACCTGCATCCGCGGCCCGTGCGTGTTGAAGATGCGCACGATCCGGGTGTCGACCTGGTGTGTGCGTTGGTAGGCCATCGCAAAAGCCTCTGCGCAGCGCTTGGCCTCGTCGTAGCAACCGCGCGGGCCGATGGGATTGACGTTGCCCCAGTAGGACTCCGGCTGCGGATGGACGAGCGGGTCGCCGTACACCTCGGATGTCGACGCGAGCAGAAAGGTCGCGTTCTTTGCCCGCGCGAGGCCGAGCATGTTCATCGTCCCGACCGTGCCGACCTTCAGGGTGTGGATTGGGTTCGAGTCGTACTGCGGTGGCGACGCCGGCGAAGCGAAGTGCAGCGCATAGCGCACATCGCCGCCGATGAAGATGCCGTGGTTGATGTCCATCCGGCGAAATTCGAAGTCGGGGTTCGAACGGAGCGCCTTCAGATTGTCCGCCGACCCGGTGATGAAGTTGTCGAGCGCAAGCACGCGGCAGCCGCGGTCGAGCAGGGACTCGCAGAGGTGTGAGCCGATGAATCCGGCCCCGCCGGAAACTACGGCTCTCGGCTTACTCGCGGCCAACGCCGCGGTAGGTGAAGCCCAGGCTGCGCATCACGGCCGGATCGTAGATGTTGCGGCCATCGACGATGACCGGCCGCCGCATGAGCTGCTTGACGCGGGCCATGTCGAGCTGGCGGAACTCGTTCCATTCCGTGACGAGGACGAGCGCGTCCGCGCCAGACGCGACCTGGTACGCATCCTTCAGGTATTCGACATCGGGCAGGAGGGTCCGGGAGCGCTCCATCGCCGCCGGGTCGTAGGCGCGCACCTCGGCGCCGGCCGCGAGCAGAACCTTGGCGATGTCCACGCTCGGCGCCTCGCGCATATCGTCGGTGTTGGGCTTGAAAGCAAGGCCGAGCAGGCCGATGACCTTCGCCGGCAGCTCTTCGAGGCACTCGCGAAGCTTGTCGATGACGAGCATCCGCTGGTCGCGGTTGATGTCCATCACCGCGTGCAGCAGCTCGGGGTGGTAATTGAAGTTTTCAGCAAACGCTGTAAGGGCTGCAACGTCTTTTGGAAAACAGGAACCACCCCAGCCCAGCCCGACGTCNAGATAGCTCGGACCGATTCGTTTGTCCAGGCCCATACCCTCGGCGACGAGCTTGGCGTCGGCGCCGACACGCTCGCTGATCCGCGCGATCTCGTTGATGAACGAGATGCGGGTCGCCAGAAACGCGTTCGACGCGTACTTGACCATCTCCGCGGTGTAGATATTTGGAGTGATCAGGATCGGCGCCTCGAGCGGCGCGTACAGCATCGCGACCTTCTCTGCGGCGTCGCGGTCGTGGCTGCCCACGACGATACGGTCCGGGTGCATGAAGTCCTGGATGGCTGACCCTTCGCGAAGGAACTCGGGGTTGGAGACGACAGTCGCCGCGAATTCGCCGTTGCGCCGCTTGAGCACCGCCGACACCATATCGCCGGTCAGCGGGGGCACCGTGGACTTGTTGACCACGACGAGCGGTCCGTCCATCGCGTCCGCGATCGAGCTCGCGGCGGCCTCGACATAGGAAAGGTCGGCCTCCCCGCCCTCGCCCTCCGGGGTGCTCACGGCGATGATCGCGTACTCCGCGCCCGGCACCGCGTCCGCGTACGAGGTCGTGAACGCGAGGCGCCTCGCCTTCGCGTTGCGCTCGACCAGCTCCTGAATGCCTGGCTCGTAGAACGGGACCTGATTGCGTCGGAGANGGGCGATCTTCTCGTGGTCGACGTCGACCACAGTGACCTGATTACCGAGGTCGGCCAGGCAAGCGGCCGTCGTCAACCCAACGTAGCCCGCGCCGATCACGGCGACTTTGCTCATGGCGCGCCGATTATGCCTTGATCAGCGATTCGTAGACCGCGATGGTCTCCCGAGCGGCCTTGTCCCAGCTGAAATTGCGTGCGCGACGCAGCCCTGCTCGGCTCCAACGTTCACGCTGCCCGATCATGGCCGCCGCCGCTGCGCCCAGCGCGTTGCCATCGCCGTCCTCGACGAGCATGCCGACCTCGTCCACGACCTCGGGCAGGCTCGTGTTGCGAAACGCCGCCACCGGGCACCCGCATGCCATCGCTTCCAGGCACGGCAGGCCGAAGCCCTCATACCGGCTGGGGAAGACCAGGCAGCCGGCGGCCGAGTAGAGGTCGGCGAGCGATCCGTCGTCGACACGCCCGACCTGGACGGCGCCTGGCATGTTCGGCGGCGCCTGGCGCCCCGGATCTCCCACGAGAACTAGCTGCACGCCCGGGAGCGAGGACCGCGCCGCGTTCCACGCGTCCAGCAGCGCCGCCGGATCCTTGCGCGCGTCCAGCGCGCCGACAAACAGAAGGTAAGGGCCTTCGACACCCCACCTGCCGCGCACCCGTTCCGCGGCGCCTTCCCTGGGCGCGAACACCGGGTCGGCCGCCTCGCTGATGACGCGGACCCGCTGCCGCGCCGCCACCCGCAACCGCGCTGCGTCCTCGGCGGTGGCTTTCGACACCGCGATCACGGCGTCGGCCCTGCGCAGCAGGCGAAACGCCGCCATGTAGCGCAACCTCTCGCCGCGCATCCGAGGACCTCCCCAAGCCCAGGGGATCAGATCGTGGAGCGTCACCACCATGGGACGAGGGCTGCGGCCCGGAAGGTGGAAATCTATGGCGTGGTAGACGTCGGGGGCAATGCGCTGGATGTCAGCGGTCAGGGCGACCGCGTCCTCGTACGCAGCCAGCTGCCCATGGCTGCGGCGCCTACACCCGGCGAGCCTGTAGCCGCCGGGCGGTAGGTCCGGCTCGTCAAACGCGACGTCCAGGAGGAGAGTCATGTGCGAATCGAAGCCGGCACGGATCAGGCCTCCGAGCAGTCCCCGGGCGTAGGCGCCGACGCCGCGGCCGCCGCTTGGACCCTGTAGAGGTCTCATGTCCAGCAGCACGGTCGGGCGACCCGCGCCCTTCCGGGGTGAGTTCATGAGCACGAGGAAGCATAATTTGCCCGCCATGAACGACCTTGATCTCGTGATCGTCGGCGGCTGCGGCCATGTCGGCCTGCCGCTCGCCTTGTCGCTGGCCGAATGCGGCTACCGGGTCGGCATCAACGACATCGACCAGGCGAAGATCGACCAGGTCAAGGCGGGACGCGTGCCCTTCAGCGAGACGGGCGCCGAGGCCTTGCTGGCTGCGCTGCTGCCGACCGGCCGCCTCGAGCTGTCGCCGGACCCGGCCATGCTGCGCCGGACCAAGACGATCATCCTGGTCATCGGCACGCCCATCGACGAGTTCATGAATCCGTCGGTCCGGATCTTCGAGCGCGTCCTCGACGATCTCACGCCTCACGTGCAGAGCGGCTCGCTCGTCGTTCTCCGCTCGACGGTTTATCCCGGGACGACGGAGACGGTGGAGCGGCGCCTACGCGCCGCCGGCATCGAAGCGGAGGTCGCGTTCTGTCCGGAGCGAATCGCCGAGGGTCATGCGCTGGAGGAGCTGCGGACCCTGCCGCAGCTCGTCGGCGTGAACTCCGACGCGGCGTTTGCAAAAGCGAAGGCGCTGTTCGAGCGGATGGGGGTTTCCGTGGTCCGCACGACGCCGCTCGAGTCNGAACTGGCCAAGCTCCTCACCAACACCTGGCGCTACATGAAGTTTGCGATCGCCAACCAGTTCTTCCAGATCGTCAACCGGTCGGGGCTCGACTACAACCGGGTGCTCAATGCGATCCGGCAGGACTACCCGCGCGCGCAGGACCTACCTGGGCCTGGCTTTGCCGCTGGCCCTTGCCTNTTGAAGGACACGATGCAGCTCTCCGCTTTCACGTCGGACCACTTCCCCATGGGCCAGGCGGCCATGCAGGTCAACGAGGGCCTTCCCGGCTACATCGTCGACACGCTGAACTCACGCAAGCCGCTTCTCGGGCGGACCGTCGGCATCCTCGGCATGGCGTTCAAGGGAGAGTCCGACGACCCCCGCGCATCGCTGAGCTACAAGCTGCGCAAGCTGGCCCAGTTCAAGGGCGCCAAGGTCATGTGCACCGACCCCTACGTCCCAGACCCCAGCTTCGAGCCTCTCGACAAGGTCCTGCGCGAGTCGGATGTCATCGTGGTGGGGGCACCGCATCGCGTGTATCGCAACCTCGAGCTGGACGGCCGCGAGGTGGTGGACATCTGGGGCGTAGCTGGCCCGATCAGACTATGAGGGGGAACGCGGCGTTCCCTCTCAACGCCGCGCTGCGCGCTGCTGCTCTCCCCTTCGCTTGAAAGTCCTCGTCACCGGCGCTGCGGGGTTTATCTGTGGCTACCTCGTCGCCGAGCTCCTCGACGCCGGCCATGAGGTCGTCGGCGTGGACAACTTCAGCAAGTACGGCCGCGTCTCACGGACGTTCGACAACGACCCTCGATACCGCCTCGTCGAGGGCGACGCCAAGGACGCCGGGCTCCTGCACAGGCTCGCTTTGGATTGCGACCACATCGTGGCCGGCGCCGCGATGATCGGCGGCATCTCGTATTTCCACGAGTTCGCGTACGACCTGCTGGCGGAGAACGAACGCATCAGCGCCGCGACCTTCGATGCGGCGGTGAACGCGTTTCGCAACGGTCGCCTACAGAAGATCACCGTTCTCTCGAGCAGCATGGTCTTCGAATCGGCGTCGGTGTTCCCCACTCCTGAGGGCGCTCAGATGACCAGCCCACCACCCCGGTCGACCTATGGCTTCCAGAAGCTCGCCACCGAGTACTTCGCGCGTGGGGCGCACGAGCAGTACTCGCTGCCCTTCACGATCCTGCGTCCTTTCAACTGTGTGGGCATCGGCGAGCGCCGAGCGCTGCGGGACAGCGACGTAAGCAGTGGCAACGTCAAGCTCGCTATGAGCCACGTCGTCCCCGACCTCGTCCAGAAGGTGCTGAAAGGCCAGGACCCGCTGCACATCCTCGGCGACGGAAGCCAGGTGAGGCACTACACCTACGGCGGGGACCTCGCGCGCGGGATCCGGCTCGCCATCGAATCGGAGCGGGCGCTCAACGAGGATTTCAACCTGTCCACGGCCCGCTCGACCACGGTTCGCGAGCTGGCGGAGATCGTCTGGAGGAAGATCCAAGGCAAGGACCGGCCGCTGCGGGTCGTCTCGGATCGGCCCTACGAGCACGACGTGCAGATGCGCGTGCCAGACGTCGCCAAGGCACGAGATGTTCTCGGCTTCGAGGCCACCACCCCGCTCGAGGAAGTGCTCGACGAGGTGATCCCGTGGATCCGCGACGAGATCGAGGCCGGCCGCATCTAGGCACGTGGGCGACGAGACGCCGGCGCTCAGCGTCGTGATACCGGTCTACAACGAGGGCGAGAACGTCGTCCCCACGCTGCGCGGCGTCGTCGAGCACACCAAGACCAGGCCGCTCGAGGTCCTTGTGGTTCATGACTTCGACGAAGACACGACCGTGCCGGTGGTCAAGCGCCTGCAGGCCGAGCTGCCCCAGCTGCGCCTGCACAAGAACACGCTTGGCCGCGGGGTACTGAACGCNATGAAGTCCGGGCTGCGCGCCGCACGNGGCCCCTTCGTCCTCATCACCATGGGCGACGGCTCGGACGACCCGGCCGACATCGATCCCATGTACGCGCTTGCCCGGGGTGGCGCGGATGTCGTCGCCGGATCGCGNTACATGCGGGGCGGGCGCCAGCTTGGCGGCCCCCTCCTCAAGCGCACCATGTCACGCGCCGCCGGCCTGTCGCTGCACTGGTTGGGAGGCCTGCCCATCCACGACGCGACCAGCAATTTTCGGCTTTACTCGAAACGCCTCCTCAACCAGGTCACCATCGAGTCACGGGGTGGTTTTGAGCTCGGCCTGGAGCTCACGGTCAAGGCGTACCGGCTTGGGATGCGCGTNGCCGAGGTGCCCACCACCTGGAGCGATCGCACCGCGGGCCAGAGCCGATTCCGGCTCTGGCAGTGGCTTCCGCGCTATCTGCATTGGTACTGGCGCGGAATCGGTGGAAGATTTCGGACCAGAGGCTAAGATGTCGCGCGTGAACCGCCTGATCTATGCCCTCGCGATCTCGTTTTTGGCTCTTGGACCGCTGACCGCCGCGGCTGCCCCGATCCCTTCGCCGGGGCTCGACACTGTGCTGGTGGCGCCACCGAGCGGCTACACCGAGCTGACATCGACCTCATTCCATGGCTCGTTCACCGCCCATGACTACGCGGTGGCAAGCGATGAGGCCCAGGCGACCGAGATCGAGAAGACCCTGAACCACGACGGTTTCGTCGATGGATACGGNAAGACATGGATCGACAAGGCCTCGTCGCGCGCGATGGTCGAGGCCGTGATCGCG
>JGI25386J43895_10000188_pt1 | contig 10446 bp, 10 predicted proteins | sample GraSoi013_1_40cm_2_FD_43895 | JGI IMG/M metagenome (IMG submission 43895) | reverse complement strand
AAACGTCCGGCTGGCCGCCAAGCTGACCGGCTGGAAGATCGATATCATCGGGGCCAGCGAGTACGAGAAGGAACGGGTCGTGCGGGATCAGGAGACCCGGGCGGCTATCGCGCAGCAGTTGCAAGAACAGCACGCCCGGTTGGTGCAAGCGGAATCGGCCGCGGCGGCCGCGCAGCAAGAGAGTGCCGAGGAGGCGGAATCTCCGGCCACTCCTGCTGCGGGGGCGCCGGATTCCGAGGCGGCGACCGGGTAGCCCAGAGCACGGACGGGCATGCGGGTTTTCGAACTAGCAAAGCAACTCGGAATCACCAGCAAGGATCTGATCGGCGATCTCAAAGGGATCGGGGTGACGGTCTCAAACCACATGGCCGCCCTCGAGGACGACACGGTCGCGAAGATCCTGGCGAAGGCCAAAGGGAAAGCCCAGAAACCCGCGTCTCTTGTCAAGCTCCCCAAGACCGTCGAAGCTGTCAAGCCCGGCAGGCCGCTTGAAGAAAAGCCGGACAAGCCCGACAAAGCCGACAAGGAGAAAGTCCGCATCGCCGCCCTGAAAGCCAAGAAAACACCCCCTCCAGTCGCTGAGCCGCCGAAGGCGGAGAAGAAGATGATCCTGGTCAAACGGCGGCCAAGCGAGACAGCCCTGGTGGGCGATGTGGCGCCCCTCAAGCCGGTCGAGGAGCCGGCCGCGATGAGCGCCGGTGCCACCGACCTCTCCAAGGTGGCCGCGCCGCCGGCGCCGGGACCGGTTCACGCGGAGCCGTCTTCTCATCCTGGCCGTCCGGTCGGGATTGAGCCAGCAGTGTCAGGCCCCTCTGGATCACCGGCATCCCTGACGCCACCGCTGACGCTTCCTCCGCAGCCGCCCTTGTCTGCCTCCGACCTCGATCGTCACCCGGCAGGCAAAAAGGGGTTGCCTCCGGAGGCGCCGCAGGCCGACCTGCAAGGGCTGAAAGATAAAGTGAAGAAGCTCCGCCGGGTCGGGCGGGGGCGGGAAGAAGAACCAATCCCCACCCGCGATGACGCCGCCCGCTGGCGCGACCTGCGCGCGATGCCGATGCACCGGCGCGAAGAGAAAACCCGGCATGCGCCGAGCGGTCCGCCTGCCGAAGTCACCAAGCCTCGCCTGAAAGCGGTCAAGCTGTCGGAAGGGCTCACTGTCAAGGATTTCGCCGAGGCGCTCGGCCAGAAGCCCGCCGAAGTGATCCGTAAGCTGATGGACATGGGGTCGATGCTGACCCTGAACCAGTCGATTTCCCCTGACGCCGCCACGCTGGTTGCCGAGTCCTTCGGCGTGAAGGTCGAGATGACGGCCGAGCGTCCGGCGGAAGCGCTGCTCCAGGAGCCTGAGGAGGCGGAAGGCGCGCAGGTTCCGAGGCCGCCAGTCGTCACGATCATGGGCCACGTGGACCACGGCAAGACATCGCTGTTGGACGCGATCCGTCAAACGCGGGTCACCGAGGGAGAGGCCGGCGGCATCACGCAGCACATCGGCGCCTACGTCGTGCGGGTGCACGGCAAGTCCATCACGTTTTTGGATACGCCCGGCCACGAGGCCTTCACCGCCATGCGGTCCCGCGGCGCGAAGGTCACCGACTTGGTGGTCCTGGTCGTCGCGGCCGACGACGGCGTGATGCCGCAGACCATCGAGGCCATCGACCACGCGCGCGCCGCAGGCGTGCCGATCCTCGTGGCGCTCAACAAGATGGACAAGCCAGACGCCAACCCGGATCGGGTCAAAAACTCGCTGGCGGAACGCGGACTCGTTCCCGAGGCGTGGGGCGGGGACACCATCTACGTTGAGGTGTCGGCCAAGAAGAAGACCGGCCTGGACACCCTGCTGGAGATGATTCTACTGCAGGCTGAAGTGCTGGAATTGCGCGCCAACCCCGCACGGCTGGCCAAAGGCATTGTGATCGAGGCCAAACTCGATCGGGGGCGCGGCCCGGTCGCCACCGTGCTGGTGCAGACGGGCACGCTCCGCGTCGGGGATCCGTTCGTCGTCGGCACCTTCAGCGGGCGCGTCCGTGCGCTCTTCAACGACGCAGGCCAGCCGGTCAAGGAAGCAGAGCCCTCGATCCCGGTGGAAGTGGTGGGCCTGCTGGGGGTGCCGATGGCCGGCGACGAGTTTGTGGCGACCAAGGACGAGCGGATCGCCCGCGAGATCGCCGATTCCCGACTGGCGAAGCAACGGACCGCCGCCGCGGCTCCCGTGCGCAAGGTGACGCTGGACGACCTGTTCGCGCAGGTGGCTGAAGGCATGGTCAAAGACCTCGGGATCATCATCAGGGCCGATGTCCAGGGGTCGGCGGAAGCCATTGCAGACGCCGTTGAGCGGCTCGGAACCGAGGCTGTCAAGCCGCATGTTCTGCTGAAGGGGGTGGGGGGCGTCACGGAAAATGACGTCCAGCTTGCGGCGGCGTCGAACGCGATCATCATCGGGTTCAACGTACGGCCGGAGGCGAAGGCGGCGGCCCTGGCCGAACGTGAAGGGGTGGACATCCGCACGTACAGCATCATCTACGAGGTGCTGAATGACATCAAGGCTGCGATGGAAGGGCTGCTGGAGCCGACGCTCAAGGAACGGGTGCTGGGCCGAGCGGAGGTGCGGCAGGTGTTCATGATCCAGAAAGTCGGGGCCGTGGCCGGGTGCTACGTGACGGATGGGACAATCGTCCGGGCCGGCGCAAGCGTGCGGGTTGTGCGGGACGGCGTCGTCGTCTACGAGGGGAGACTGGGCTCGCTCCGGCGCTTCAAGGACGATGTGAAAGAGGTGCAGGCCGGCTACGAGTGCGGCATCACCGTGGAGAACTTTAACGATATTAAGCCCGGCGATCGGTTCGAAGTCTTTACCATCGACAAGGTCGCCGCGAAGCTCTGATCTTCCCACCCTATGGTCGTTGGCGTCTGTACGATTGATCTGCACCTGCCGGGGATCGGCTCGCTCAAAGGCAAGCGCCAGATCCTCCTGAGCCTGAAAGACCGTCTCAAGAAGACGTACAATGTCTCCGTCGCCGAGGTGGACGGGAACGATCTCTGGCAGCGGGCAGTGCTGGGCGTGGCCTGCGTGTCGAACGATGGCCGCCATGCGCGCCAGATGCTGGACGCGGTGGTCAGGGAAGTGGGCGCGAATCCGTGCCTCGAGCTGATCGAGCACCACGTGGAGCTGCTTTGACCCATGACAGGCCACAAGCGCACCGACCGGGTGGGCGATCAGATCCGCATGGAGATCGCCGATATCCTGATGCGCCGGCTCAAAGACCCTCGGGTCGGCTTCGTGACCGTGACGGCCGTGGACGTGACAGCGGATTTGCGGCAGGCCTGGGTCTATGTGACGGTCTTACAGCAGGGTCCTCAGGAGGCGGAGACGTTGGCGGTGCTGGCACGGGCCGAGGGCTTCATCAGGAGCGAGTTAGGGCGGCGCTTGAAGCTGCGGTACGTCCCCGCGCTGACGTTCCTCAAGGATACCTCGCTCGATCGGGTGAAGCGGGTGATGACCTTGCTGGATCAGGTGCGGCCCCAGCCGACCGAGCCGAAGGACGACCGTCGTGAAGCTTGATCTCACCGATCGACGATCGGGCGTGGTCTTAGACGGTGTGCTGGTCATCAACAAGCCGGCCGGCTGGACATCCCATGACGTTGTGGCCCGGGCACGAACGCTGCTCGGGATGCCCAAGGTCGGCCANACCGGCACGCTGGACCCGGCAGCGACNGGTGTGCTGGTGTTGTGCTTGGGCAGNGCCACGCGGATCGCCGAGTATCTNATGCATGCGGACAAGGCCTACCGNGCGGTGCTCCGGCTAGGGGTCGCGACCGATACGCAGGATGCGACGGGAACCGTGGTCGGGCGGGTCGCGGAGACACTGCCGGATCGGGCGGCCATCGTGGCTGTCATGAACCGTTTTGTCGGACGTCGCCAACAGGTCCCTCCGATGTACTCCGCGGTCAAAGTGCAGGGCGTCCCGCTCTACAAGGCGGCGCGAGCGGGGCGCACCGTGTCCCGTTCCCCGCGCGAGTTCACAGTCCGCTCGTTGGAGATTCTCTCCATCAGCCCCACGGGGCCCCCTCCCACTACGGTGGGCGTGGGAGAGGCGCCTCGGGTACCCGTTGCTCCGTCGAATGCAACGGGTGGTGGACCCTCTTCCACTACAATTGATGTGATGTTCGACGTGGTCTGCAGCAAAGGGACCTATGTCCGGACGCTGTGCGCAGACATCGGCGAAGCCTTGGGCGTGGGCGGCCATCTGGCCAGCCTGGAGCGCCGACGGGTGGGACGGTTTGGCCTCGAGCAGGCCTTGAGCCTGGACGAACTGGCAGGCTTGGCGGAACGCGGTGCGATCGAGACACGGCTGTACACGCTGGCGGCGGCTTTGGCGGATCTGCCGGCTCTGCACATTGACTGCGACGCGGTCGAGGGGCTCCGCCACGGGGTGGCGGTTCCGGTGTCGCAGGTCGTCAGCTCGGAAGGCGCCTGGACGGCTGGGGCTTTCGTCCGCTTGCTGTCGCCGGATGGCAGGCTGGTGGGAATCGGCAAGACTCCGTGCAGCGCCGAGGAGCTGAAGCAGGCCCCACCCGGCACCATGATCAAACTGGAGAAGGTTCTGGCATGAGCCATTATGAAGGAGGACAGTCGGCATGGCGTTAGCGAAAGAGGCGAAGAGCGCGCTCATCCAGCAATACAAGACCCACGATACGGACACCGGCTCTCCCGAAGTGCAGATCGCGATCCTGACCAACCGGATCACCTACCTGACGGAGCATTTCCGGGGTCACTCGAAGGACCACCATTCACGACGCGGGCTGCTGATGATGGTGAGCCGGCGGCGGCGTCTGCTGGATTATCTCCGCCGGTATGATGAGGAGCGATACAAGGCCGTGATCACGCGACTGGGGATCCGGCGCTAAGAGACGCGCGGGGCGGTCTGACGGTGGGCGTCCGGCTGGCCCCTCACAACCAGGCGTCGCAGGTGGACACCGATCTGGTCTGCTGGCGGTTCGGCCAGCAGGGTAGATCCGTGGACATCTGCNGGCGCCTCAGAGCATAAAGGAGAGAGAGGACCCATGGCGCAGACAATGGAGCTCGAAGTAGCGGGCCGCACGCTTCGGCTGGAAACCGGGCACTTGGCCAAGCAAGCCGATGGCGCGGTCCTGGCCACCTACGGCGACACGTATGTGTTGGCCACGGCCGTGGCTTGGCACACCGGCAAGAAGGACGTCGACTTCCTTCCGTTGACCGTGGACTATCAGGAGAAAGCCTATGCCGCGGGCAAGATCCCGGGCGGCTACTTTAAGCGGGAAGGCCAGCCGTCGGAGCGGGAGAAGCTCGCGAGTCGTCTGATTGATCGGCCGATCCGGCCACTGTTCCCCGAGGGGTGGTACTACGAGACCCAGGTGATCGCCACGGTCATCTCGGCGGATCAGTCCGGCACCTCCGACGTGGTCGGTATCATCGCATCCTCGGCGGCGCTAGCCATCTCCAACATCCCTTTCAACGGGCCGGTGGGAGCCGTGCGCGTGGGCCGGCTGAAAGGGGAATTCGTGATCAATCCCGTCTTGGGCGTGCTGGAAGAGTGCGATCTCAATCTGGTGGTCGCCGGGACGGCGGATGCCGTCATGATGGTGGAAGGCGGGGCGAACGGCCTGCCTGAGCACGTCATGATCGCGGCGATCGAGCGAGCGCACGTGGAGATCAAGCGGATCGTCGCGATGATCCAGAAGTTGGTGGCGGTGAGCGGCAAGCCCAAGCGGCAGGTGGTGACCGAGCAGATCGATCCGGCTCTGGCGGCGGCGGTGGAGACGCTGACGGCCGCGAAGATCCGGGAAGCGATCCTCATTCCCAACAAGAGCGCCCGCCAGGAACGCTTGGATGAGATCATGGCGACGGCGGTGGAGGCTCTCAGGAAGGAGGACGACCCGGATCGCGAACGCCACGTGAAGCTGGTGTTCCACAACCTCGAATACACCGAAGTCCGCAAGATGATCCTGGAGAGCGGCAAGCGGGCCGACGGGCGCGGCCCGGCGGACATCCGGCCGATCACGTGCGAGGTGGGCATCCTGCCGCGCGCGCACGGCTCGGCGCTGTTCACGCGGGGGGAGACGCAGGCCCTCGCCGTCGTCACCCTGGGCACCAGCGAGGACGAGCAGCGGATCGACGCGCTGGAGGGCGAGTACTACCGGACCTTCATGCTGCACTACAACTTCCCGCCGTTCAGCGTCGGCGAGGCGCGGCCCTTGCGCTCGCCGGGCCGGCGCGAGATCGGCCACGGCGCCCTCGCGGAACGCGCCTTGAAGCCGGTCCTCCCGTCCAAGCAGGAATTCCCCTACACCCTGCGGTTGGTCTCGGACATCTTGGAATCGAACGGGTCGTCGTCGATGGCGACCGTCTGCGGCGGGAGCCTGGCCCTCATGGATGCCGGCGTGCCCATCAAGGAGCCGGTGGCCGGCATCGCGATGGGGCTGATCAAAGAAGGCGACCGAGTCATGGTCATCTCCGACATCCTCGGGCTCGAGGATCATCTGGGGGACATGGACTTCAAGGTCTGCGGCACGGGACAAGGCGTGACGGCGCTGCAGATGGACATCAAGATCGCGGGGATCACGGCGCAACTGATGGAGCGGGCCCTGGCGCAGGCGCGCGAGGGGCGGCTGTACATCCTGGAACGCATGCGCTCGGCCCTCGCGGCGCCGCGCCCACAGATGTCGCCCTACGCGCCCCGGATCTACACGCTCAAGATCAAGCCGGAGAAGATCCGCGAGGTCATCGGCCCCGGCGGCAAAGTCATCCGCGACATCGTGGCCACCTGCGGCGTGAAGATGGATGTGCAGGACGACGGGACGGTGACGATCGCCTCGAGCGATGAGGCGTCCGCCCAGAAGGCGATCACCCGGGTGAACCAGATCACCGAGGAAGTCGAGGTCGGCAAGCTGTACATGGGCAAGGTCAAGAAGATCATGGACTTCGGTGCCTTCGTTGAAGTGCTGCCCGGCGTGGATGGGCTCGTGCACATCTCGCAACTGGCGCACCATCGCGTCAAGGCGGTGACGGACGAAGTCAAGGAAGGCGACGAGGTTCTCGTGAAGGTGCTGGAGGTGGACCGGCAAGGCAAGATCCGGCTCAGCCGCAAAGAGGCGATGCCGGACCCGAAAGCCTCCGCCCAATCGTAGCGGCCTGAGGCGCAGGCGGCATGTTCAGGAAAGAGGTGCTGGACAACGGCGTGCGGGTGGTCACCGAGCAGATACCCTCGGTGCGGTCGGTCTCGATCGGGATCTGGGTGGATGTCGGCTCGCGCGATGAGCAGCCGGGCGAGGAAGGCTTTTCGCACTTCATCGAGCACATGGTCTTCAAGGGCACGCGGCGGCGCTCGGCCGAGGCCATCTCGCGGGAGATCGATGCGCTCGGCGGGGAGCTCAATGCCTTTACGTCCCGGGAGGGCACCACCTTCTACGCCAAGGTGCTGGACGACCATCTGACGCAGGGCATCGACCTGCTCGCGGACATCTTCCACCATTCCCAGTTTGACGCCCGGGAGGTGACCAAGGAGAAGCAGGTGGTGCTGGAAGAGATCCGGATGGTCGAGGACGACCCGGAGGATTACCTCCACGACCTGCACACGAAGAACGCCCTGCNCTCTCACCCGCTTGGGCGGCCCATCCTCGGGGCAGTCGCCACCATCGAAGCGCTCCGCCGGGGCCAGTTGCTGTCCTTCCGGGCCCGGCATTACGGGCCCACGCGGGTCGTCGTCGCGGTGGCNGGGAATTTCGCCGTCCGGTCCGTACTCAAGCAATTGGCAGCGGCGTTCGGACGGCCGTGGGATGCCGGGGCCGAGTCCGGGCACCGGCTCCCGCCTACGATCACGAAAGGCGTGCACGTCCGTCCAAAGCGGTTGGAGCAGGCCCACATCTGCGTGGGTGCCAAAGGCGTTGCCCACAGCGACAAGGACCGGTACGCCGTGTATGCGTTGAACGCCGTCCTGGGCGGAGGCGTCAGTTCCCGCCTGTTCCAGGAGGTGCGCGAGAAGCGGGGCTTGGCCTATTCCATTTATTCCTCGGTCACGTGTTTTACGGACAGTGGGTTGGTGACGGTCTACGCGGGAGTCCGGCCTGACGCGGCGCCCCGTGCGATCCGGCTCATCCTCCAGGAGTTACGCCGGCTGCAGGACAAGCCCGTCGGCCGCGCCGAATTGGAGCGGGCCAAGAGCCAGTTGAAGGGCAACTTCATGCTGGGGCTCGAGAGCACCAGCAGCCGGATGAGCAAGCTGGCCAAGGACGAGCTGCACTTCGGGTGCCATATCCCGCTGAGGCAGGTCTTGGCCGACATCGACGCGATCTCGGCGGACCAGCTGTGGCGTCTCAGCCGGGAGCTCTTCGATGATCGTTTTCTGGCCCTGACCGCCTTGGGACCGCTTCAAAAGGGGGATGTCGCGCGCGTCATGCAGTGACGAAGGAACCGCCTCTCGCCGATACCGATCTGTTGGACCTTCTTCAAATGTTGGAACTGCACGAGCGGACCGGCGCGCTGGTGTTGAATCGTGACGGAGACTCGGGCACCATTGATCTGCAGGCTGGGAAGATCATTGGGGCGGATCTGGGCACGGCAGAGGGACGAGAGCCGCTGGTGTCTCTCTTGGCGTGGAAATCGGGCGATTATTGCTTCGTGCCGGATGTCGTTCCGGAAGGGGGACGCCTGACCACCGGCATGGCCAATTTAGTCATCGGCCAGGTGCAGAATAAATAAGCCCTTTCAAGGAGTTAAAGTGGGGTAGCGCCTGTCTAAAATTGTCTTGACAAGCCCTCGCCCCTTTAGTAGCATCCCACCCTGCTGGGTTGGATTTGTTAATAAATTTTTTAGGTTGCACAAGCTTTTGCTCAGGTGATATGAATGTGAGGAGTCATCTGTCGTTTACGCTTACGTCATCTTCATAGAGTTGATAAGGAGGGAGACAGGATGAAAAAGGGCGTCATCATTGCTGCAGTTTTCGCCTTGCTGGTGGTGGGCTGGTGGCCAGCTGATGAAGCAGCGGCCGAGACCTTGAAGGGTCGGATCTGGGCTCAATGGGCCGAGAATCCAGACGGCGAGGTGCTCTTCGGGATTCAATACTGGAACACNGGGGCTCCGGGGTCNGGTNCACCGGGCGGACGCACGTCGGTGCAGACNACTGAGACGCCGGATGGCTGGTCGGCAGGAGGCGCTTGGGGCTTCCAGGGCGGCGTTGAGAAGAACGCGCCCTATTCTGGTTGGTATCACGCGCAGACTACCGTGCGCCTGGCCGTCAAGGACAAGGGCTTGATGGACCAGATGATGAAGGCGAACCAAGAATTGGTGAACATGGAAGTGAAGGTCGAGGACGTGGGTGGTCGTCCGACGATCACGTCCTTCAAGGTGCTCAAATAATTCGGCTCTTCAAAATTCTTTTTATCGACTATTAAGGAGGGAGTCTCATGAAGGCTTATTCCAAGGTTACAGCGGTTGGCGCCGCACTCCTGTTCGTGGGTGCGTTGGCCGGGACCGCCTTGGCCATCGAGGCTTTTTCGGAGCGCTTTGAGGAGGACTTCAGCCAGCCCCGGACCATCCTGGCACGCGTGATCGTCGTGGACCCCTATGAGGACGCGGTCTGGGTGAACTGGGTGTGGAAGGGAGTCCGGAACAGCGGCGAGATCGACCAGTACTGGGGGATGATGCTGCCCGGCAAGAACATGCGCGTCTTCGCCTCCGGCAAGGATCTCGAACTGCTGAAGTCCAAGGCTCGCCCGAAACCCGGCCCCGCGGCGGCGGAGCAGGTGCCGCCCACGACGAAGGGCGACGTGGTCGAGATGACGGTCCACGAGGTTGAGCAGAACAAGCGGGTCGCCTCTAATGTGAAGGACGTGGATGACAAGCTGTGGAAGGGCGTGGTGGCAGGCGGGTCCGATGTTGTCTTCCCTGGTCAGCCCAAAATGACGGCCCAGCCCGGCTTCCCGACGATGGAGAGCAAGTGCGGGAAGGGCACCCCGGTTCCAGTTGACGTGCTCGGTGAGGATGTTCCCGGTGGCAGCCTCAAGTACGGGAAGCATGTTACCTTTAAAAACATTCCACCGGGCTGTGTAGGAGAAGCTCCGAAGGCAGACGCCCCGAAAAAGCCGTAAGTTCAAATCAGACTCACATGGGCGGTGGATCACAGGGTCCACCGCCCATTCTTTTTCTACGTGCCTTCCCCCTTTTCCAATCGTTCCTTGATCTCGGCCAATTTGTTCATAGCCTCAAGCGGGGTCATGCTGAACAGGTCCATCTGGCGGACTTCTTCCAGAATTGGGTGGGGAGGCGGCAGGGTCGGGTCGGGCGCCAGGTGGGCGGGAGTTTCCCTTTCCTGTCCGGCGTGACTCACGTCATCTTGGGCCGATCCGCTTTCGAGCCGTTTGAGCACGTCCTCCGCTCGCGTGACGACGTCTCCGGGTAAGCCCGCCAGGCGGGCC
>JGI25386J43895_10000184_pt1 | contig 10548 bp, 8 predicted proteins | sample GraSoi013_1_40cm_2_FD_43895 | JGI IMG/M metagenome (IMG submission 43895) | reverse complement strand
ATTAAGTTAACACGAAATCAAAGTGCTTTTAGTTTCTCTTCAGCTACTTTGAGTGCTTCTGGATTTGTCTTGTATCCCATCATGTCAAGTGTCGATGCTATTGCCGAGATAGTTCTCATGACATGATATCTNCCAACTTCACCCATGCATCCAACTCTGAATACTTTACCTTTNAGATCACCAAATCCACCTGCAACAAGAACTCTAAACTTTTCAGACAAAGTACCTCTGAATGCTTTATCATCAAGTCCTTGCAGATAGTTCAACGCAATTACAACTGTTGAGCGAGCATCTTCATTTGCAAAAGGTGTAAGACCCAACGCACCGAGTCCGTTGTAAAGTGCATCTGAACAGATTCGGTGTCTTCTTACTCGGTTGTCCATTCCCTCTTCCAAGATAATGTCGAGTGCCTCTCTGTATGCGTAAAGTAATGGTAAAGCAGGAGTAAACGGTGTCTCTTTGTTGTCGTCATAGTACTTGAAGTATCTTGCCATGTTAAAGTAGAATGTCGGAGGTGGATTTGCAATCATGTGCTTCTTTGCTCTTGGACTGATTGTTATTGGTGAGATTCCTGGNGGGGCNGCAAGTGCCTTTTGTGCTCCTGCAACACATATATCAACTCCCCATTTGTCCATGTGGAATTCTTCTCCACCAAGTATTGATACNCCATCTACCACATAGAATGAATCGTTTCTTGANGTAAGCCCTGAAATTTTATCAAGATATCTTACCATGGTGCCTGTGGAAGTTTCATTCCATACAACATAGAATGCTTTCACATCTTTGTTGTTGTCAAAAGCCTCTTTTACTTGCTCAAAACTGGCATTTTGTCCAAAGGGCGTAGCAAGTCGTATCACATTTGCGCCCTGCCATTCTAACATGGTTGCTAATCTCCCACTGAATTCGCCATTGACTGGAATTATTACCTTATCGCCTTTTTTGATCATGTTTACAACCGATGCCTCAACTGCTCCCGTGCCAGACGCGCTAAGTGCTACTACATCGCCTCTAGTATCAAATACCTTTTGCGTCTTTTCAACAACATCGGTGTATAATTTTACGAAATCTTTGCTCCGATGATTTATCATGTGAGTAAACATCGCTCGTGTTACTCTTTCCGGAACATTTGTAGGTCCGGGTAGCATTACTAAATATTCCAAATAAATTCTCCAATCTTTACGATTAACACCCATTATTTATAATTAAAGTCAACCAATATTGATCGTATTTCAGGCTTTAGATAGCAAGTGGAATTCCCGTTTTCTAAGTTCAACAATATTTCCATGGGAGCTCGTTCATTCAGGCTACGAATTACCTGCAAACGAGTGCATTGACAAAGACTAAAAATGTAATCCCCCTCTCAGAAGGCGGATTGGTGCGTAACTAGCGTTATGATGTCGTTATGATTTGTTGGAGAGATCTTATCGAATATTAGCTCCTATAGTAATGTTGATTCCTCCATCTGGATTGCGAGATATAGTTTGCCCAGTGACTGGTTCTGTATACCAAACTTGGTCCACACCATTTGTTTTCCACCCATGAGACGCTAGATAATTTTTGATTTCAGTTGCAAATTGAAGAGCTTCTTGATCACCACCTACTGATACAATGTTAATTACTTTTGTTTTGTTTTCTGGCAGGTGTGGAATAAGAGCCGTGATCCACTGAGCGTTCAAATGACGCACTTGTGAACCGAGATTGAGTGTAGCATTCGGACCAACGTTAACAGTACCTGCCGTTATACCTCCTGATTGATCAATAGATAAAGCTGTGTTCGATGAATTTTTTACACTAATGCTGATATTGTTATGCCCATTTTTTTCGATAGGATCGAGTATATTTTCAGAATTTACAATTATTGTTGTTACGGTAGCGACGGCACCTAATATTATCAGAAAATTGCGGACAATACGAGATTTTTTCCCCTTAAACGGGTGATCATTGATTGATACAGATCTTGCAGGCTTTTCATCTTTTTCAGCTTGTTCTAACTGTTTTAGCTTCTCAATGCCCCAGGTGTTTATACTAATTAGTAGCCATCTATTATCGGCAGCACGACCGAAGACTGTCACCCAATCGTTTAGGTCTGCCCTGTTACCCTGTTCTTTAACTTGTTTAGGAGTCAATCGAGTCAGCTGCGTCAATTGTTCAGGGATAAATTTGTTGCTGCGGTTCTCCAGCCCACCTTTATACAAACACGTTAGCAATATTCTAAGGCTTTTGTCATGATGTCGTGCCTCTAAGGCATATCTGTAAGAATCTGGTAGATGATCTAGCATTTTTTCTAGCTTATCTTTTGCTTCATTGTATGAGAGTGAGGGAGGTAGTTGAATCACTATTGTTTTCAGTTTTGTTCCTAGTGGTCTCACAGCTTGCAGAAACCTGTCCAGATGTGGTGTTGGTTCGAGTCTTCCCTCATGAGTTATCGCCTTTGGAAGTTTTGCAGTAAAAACAAAATTGCCCGGTGGGTCATTATGCCATTTCTGAGTCATTGCCTGACTTGGTATATTGTAAAAGGTAGTGTTGATTTCGGTAATATCAAAAATTGATGCGTAGTGTTTCATGTGTTATGATTGTGGCATCTTTTTTGGATAAAATGGTCCTATCCAACCGTGATAACTCCAACCAGTGCAACCAATTTTTAATTCCAATGGATAGGGATTATCGGTTTACAAAATGTACTTTTCGCTCTATTTCAGCATCATTACGTTTGAAGGATGGACAGATGTTAGATTTGTAAAGATAAAAGTTCCACCAGTCAGATTGACAGGGAATACATTTTCTTTGATTCCAAGCGGTATCATACAGAAACCTAGCTGTGTGGTATCGCTCATCAGACTGTTTTTTGAAATGATATTCGAACCAGAGCCAAATATGGAAAACCTGAAAATTTTTTAAAAAGTGCGATACTTGTAATGGGTTATTTATGTGAAGAAATTCAACATATTACAGAAATATTGAAAAAGAATAGGAGTTTGTCTTCTGCTGAAGTGTTCATGAGTTATATCCACACTCTTTTTTCAGTATTTGATCAAGATCAGAAGATATCTTCTCTAGAGAAAATTTTTTCAATACAGCTACACAGTTATTTTCCATTATTTGTAACATTGTGGGAGAGTTTTTGAAATCTTTGATATCAGATGCAAGTTTTGCTACATTCGCTGATGTTACGGTACGACCTATGCCATTAGAATTTATTATTTTTGCAAGTTCTCCTTCACATACTCCTATCATAGGCTTTTTACTTGCAAGATATTCGTAGAATTTTATTGGCATCACTATTTGAAAGATCGGTTCTGGAGATAACATTATTGTGCAGACGTCAACCGATGAGATAATAACTGGTATAAGATCTCTTGGTTGACTGGGTAGCAGATAGCAATTTTCTAGTTCCATCTCCGTTTTAAGCTGTTTCAGTATGTGTTTTTCCTCTCCTTCCCCAATTATTACAATTACAATTTCATTTTCAGACTTCAATTTTTCTGCTGCATAAGCAAGATTTTCAAGCTGCTGCATTTTAGCAATTGAACCGAGGTGCAAAACTATGAATTTGTTGTTAAATTCGGACGGAAATATTTGTCTTTTAATCAATTCCATTCTGGAATTATTTTTTATGCGTATTGGAAATTCACTAGTATCTACTCCTGCAAAAAGACAGTACACTGGTTTTTTTGGGTGGTATTTTTTAGATATAAGATTGATGGCAAGATCACTTAACGTAACTATAATGTGTGGTAACTTGTATGCCAGTTTTGCCAGTGCTTTACCAACTGGCATTATTATAAAAGATAAACTTGGTTTGGCATGTACCAGTTCTTCGGGCCATAAATCTGGCATTTCTAGGATGAAAAAAGATCTTGTACATTTTGCGTAGATAAACCCAATGAATGCTGAAAATAAAATTGGTGATCTGGCGTATGTTATACCTATCGTACCCGTGATTTTCAAAATTTGCGGCATAAACAAAAGCGTTATAAAAATGAAATTCAAAAATAGTATGAATCGATTTGTTAAGCCAGTATGCGTTATCGGAATTAGCCTTAACCTAATTACAATAAACGGTTCTAATTTTTCAACGTAAAATAACTTTCCTTTATACTTTGAATCAGATACCTTTCCCATTGGAAATGATGGAAAACCACATAAGACAAATACCGAGAACCCTATTTTATGAAAGATCATCGCTCTGTTCCAAGCGAGAGTTGATTCACCACTTATTTCAGGTCGAAAATACATGCTAATAATTAATACTGACCGTACTCTAGTTATTTTGTCGTGGATGTTCATCCTCTAATGCCTCTGAAAGTTAACCATTTGTTTGTTAGCATGTACTATGATAACATCACATAATTATATTTCCATGATTTACCATATGGGTAATTAGAGGCAGGGGTTTGGTTAGCAAATATTCCAGTACAAACTTGCCCTAACTGCAATTTAGTCTACCTCTGAAATTACAATCCATCCAACACGCAACAATGTACCTTGTGGCACTGGAATTATTTTGATTTTTTCTATTCCTATATCTGAATAAATTTTTTTCAGTTCTCCTTTCGTATAAAAGAAAACAGGACAATTTCGCTTACTTAACCATATTTTTCGTAAAGGTGTCTGAAAAGCAAACTTGGCTGGATAGTCAGCAATTATTTTGGTTGTAGTAATCTTCTTTATTTTCCTTAGATATGGTATGGGATCTTTAATGTAATGAAATACCCCTAAAGCGATAGAAATGTCGTATCTCTTATCCTCTGGAAAATCGTTCATAAAATCAGAATGTATGAACTCAACATTATAAACTAGATTTAATTTTTGTTGAGACTTTTTTGCAAGTTCAATCATGTTTCTAGCATAGTCTATTCCTACAACCTTCATGCATTCCTTTGCAAAAAGAAAGCTGACTCTTCCAGAACCACATCCAATATCCAATACTGATTTGCCTTTGAGTGGACGTGACTCTTGAATAGCGATAGGACCACGTTCAAGCATGTCTTTTCTGAATAGTTTGTTTGTGATTCTGATAGGTAAACTTCCCTTATTTTCATATATATCGTCGAATTCTTCTGCAATCTTGTCAAAGTAATGTCTTACTTTTTCATCATCTGTATTTTTCCCGAAATCTACTCTCAATCTTAAAATGTATTATCTATGTCTTCTATTTATAATTAGCAAATTGAAATAATCAAAGAGAGGTTGTTGATGGAAATTATTCGTTTTTTAATTCTAAACAGGTATAATTAACACAGATTCCAAAAACTAACCTCAAGTCATTGTTATAAGTCCCTCTTGCTACAGCTATTACTTGAGTAAAATCCTTGTTACTGGAGCAGAAGGCATGATTGGAAAGATGCTCTGTTCTAAACTGAACAAGAATCACAAGATAGTCAAGTTTGACTTGAAGTTAGGGCATGATATTCTAAGAAGATCTCAGCTCGAGAAAGCAATCAAGGGCTGTACTGGAGTAATACATCTTGCTGCAATGTCACGAGTGGTAGATGCTCACAAGCATCCTCTTGAGTCAGTTAAGAACAATATTTTGGGAACTGCAAACGTTTTGGAATGCATCAGGACTATTAATCCAAAAATTTGGTGCATTTACGCAAGTTCTCGAGAGGTATATGGTGAGTCAAGGAAAAAAATCAAGGAAAGTAGAGCATTAAATCCGATAAATGTCTATGCAGTCACAAAGCTTTCAGGGGAATGGTTAATGAAAACATATGAAAAAAATTATGGGATAGTGTGTTATAGAGTACGATTCTCTAATGTTTATGGAGGAATTAACGATATTATAGATAGGGTAACTCCTAGATTCATTATTCAAGCTTTACATGGTAAGGATCTAACTGTGAATGGTGGAACGCAAACTTTTGATTTTACTCATGTTGACGATGTAACCGATGGTATAGTCAAGTTGGTAAATAAAATAACGATAGGCAAGGCTAATAGTAAGGTTTACCACTTTGTAACTGGAAGAGGTACAAATTTAATGGAACTTGCAAACACTATAATAAAAATTACAAACTCAAAGTCCAAAATAGCAAAAATGCCAAGCAGATTCTATGATGTAGAGCACTTCATCGGAGATCCTTCCTTGACAAGAAAAGAGCTCAACTGGGAAGCCAAAATCTCCCTTGAAAAGGGACTAAAAAAATACTTATCGCTTTTTGATACACATAAAAAGATGCCGCCTCCTCCATATTTTCGACAAGCAAGGTTCAGTAAAAAGTGACACAAAACCTTGGAGATGTTTTAATATTGGGTGCTGGTCCGGCAGGGATGGCTGCTGCCATGGAGTTGACAAAAAATGGCGTAAAATTTGAAATCATAGAGAAAACTAATAGTGTTGGCGGGCTTGCAAAAACATTGCAATTCGGCGATTTCAAAACTGATATCGGCCCACATAGGTTTTTTAGCAAAAACCGATACCTTTACGACTTCGTCGAGGATCTTCTCGGAGAACAATGGATAAAAGTAAAACGGGAAACCCACTTTTACATAGATAGAAAGTTCTTTGAATATCCTGTGGATGTTAGGGAATTACTAAATAAAATTCCTCATCGAAAATTGCTTAAAATTGTCCTAGATTACTTTCAAAGTAAGATAAATTATAATGTGTTAAGAAAACCGGTGGATACATTTGAGGATTATGCACTACTTAACTTTGGGCGTACATTAGCAGATTTCAATGTTCTGAACTATACGGAAAAAGTCTGGGGTCTACTACCATCAAAACTCTCACCTAACTGGGGTAAAAAGAGGATACAGGGTCTTTCGCTTTTTACCCTAGTGAAAAACGTGATACTCAAAACATCGGATTCCAAGACATTGGTAGACGAGTTTTTTTATCCTGAACTGGGAGCTGGTCTCATATATGAAAAAATAAAGGAACGAATAGAGTCCAAAGGGAATAGCATTTTTTACAATACACGCCCAATTTCAATAGGACATGACGGAAAACGTATAACAAACATTTGCATCAGCGTAACCGATAAAGAAAACATAGTAAACCCAGATTATATCATATCGTCAATACCTATAACAGAACTAGTTACTTTATTTAATCCACAGGCACCACAAACTGTTCTTCGCGCAGCATCAAATCTGAAATGGCGTTCACAGGTTTATCTCTTCTTGACCATAAACAAAGAGTATGTTACCCGAGATAACTGGACGTATTTCCCAGAAAAACATATCCCATTTGGTAGGATATATGAGCCCAAGAATTTTAGTAAGAAGATGTCTCCTCCTAAAAAGACCTCATTACTGGTAGAATTTTTTTGTTGGCAAGATGACGATATCTTCAATGCCACAAAGGAAAAACTTTTGGATATTACCTTAGAACATATGGAAAAACTTGGATTACTAACAAGAGGCGACGTAATCGATTCATTCACTTGGAAATTGAGATATGTGTATCCTGTATATGACATAGGCTACGAGAAGAACCTTGACAAAATTAAAGAGTTCTTGGATGGGTTTGAAAATCTTGAATATATAGGAAGGCCTGGCAGGTTTGTTTACACGAATCAGGATCACTCATTAGAGATGGGCATCATGGCTGCCAGAGGTGTTATTGAGCAAAAAAAATATAATATTGATGAAGTCGGTGCCAAACAAGAATATTTTGAAAAAGGGAACATACCCACTTTGTCACTTAAAACATAGGTATCTAAATTTAAACATCAACTATAACATAGCGGTTTTAGATAATCTTAGGATTTTAGATTGGTTGTCTTTTTATATCAACATCTATATTTTGTTGTAACATAATTTTACTGAAGCAAGGATCAGGTTGAAAAAAATTAAATTTGATGTAGAAATGTAAATTTTTTACCAATGAAGGAGTTTTGTTACATCGAAAACCTCTGCATATGCTGCACGTATTTGGAAACCCCTGAATGCACTTCTACTAATTACAGCCCTAACCCAAAGATTGCCATACCGTTTAATCTGAGTTTGATGGCATTGCAGGGCCTTTTTCTTCATATCGATTGTAGAACTTATATCAACATAAAGTCTAGGTTCAAAAGTTATATCAGTAATCAAACTTGGGATTGTGGTTTCATACATTAAAACATTATTTATCCTACGTGAAGCTGCTAATACACATCTGGTCAAAATTTGATGATCCTGATGGGAATCTCCAATCCATTGAGTAAAAATCACATCGGGTTCATGTGTTCCAATAAGTTTGTCCAATCGACTTACGAGTGTTCTATTAAACATGAATTCTCCTGGCTGGAGATTAAGAAATTCCGGAGTACTGCATCCTAGTATTTTTGCCCCTCTTGTTGCCTCTAACTCTCTTTCCGATACCATGGTTCCCGAAGAATCAGTATTAGCTATAACAAGATTCATTTCATATCCCATTTTTACAAGTTTAGCTACTGTTCCACCCATTCCAATTTCTATATCATCTGGATGAGCACCAAATACCATTGCCACTGGTTTTTTTTTCTTTGATTTTATTTTTTTCATTCCTATGAATTTACTGTGTTTCCAATAATGAAATTAATAAATTAGTATTAATAAGTTCAAGAGATAATATTATTCTTATTAATTTTAGGTTGTTTTTTAGCAATCGCGTGATAGCAAATAAGCAGATTTTTGGCTTCAAAAAAGGGGTAAACCATTTTTATCGACAAAAAATATTGGTACAAGGACAATACTAAAGCCAGTTATAACTATTAGTCCAGTCGCAATTACAGCGACTATCTTCATTGCATGAATGCTGTTTACACTCTCCTTTCGATCTCTGGCGAAATATGCCTGCGGTACATCTGGTCTATAAATTGAGCAGCAGTAATAATTTGTGGTTTTGTATATTTTAAACAAAATTCCTTGAACATGATACCATCCTTTGGGATACAATGTTGATTTATACCATCTCTTGCCTCAAGAATCTGGACATTCCATTTTGTATTAATAGCATTACGCAATTCATTAAAATCCAAGCCTGCTTTATCACATACAATCTTGAGTTCTTCGGCAAATGCAATCTGTATGTATCTATACGCACTTTCTGTTACTTTGCACAATTCAGCAATTTGTGAAGAACTTACTGTATGAAGCGGAATCCGTAAAATTTCTTCATAAAAATATTTTCCAAGATTGATGCAACAAATCTTACATCCACCGATCACTCGCAATTGATTTACACCATGAATATCTTTTTCCTTATTGTAATAACGATGAGGCACATGCACAACATGAACCCTATGATGTAATATCTCTGTGATCATTTCTGTTGTTCCTGTGGGTATGGTTGAATCCACACCAACTAATGCACCAATTTTCGCTTCATGCTTTAACTTATCGATGACTTGGTTTAATGCATTAAGCGATGGAATAGATTGGTCTCTGGGATTATGGGTTGATACACATATGACATAATAATCATAGTCAGAAAAATTATCGGCGATATTTTTTATCACTTTATCATTAAAAGCTTTTGTCGTTGCAATGGCATTGATATCATATCCATCAACATCTAGTCCGAATTCTGTCATGTACCTTGCGTTATTGTACCCTATCTCACCAAGGCCAATAACCAGAATCTTATTTTTGCTTTGACTCATTCTCTGATTCCTCAAACCCTTCAAGGGAGCGGAATAGATGAAACTCTTCATATCCATTTATATGATCATACTCTACATTCCACACTGTTCCATACACCCTTGAGTTATTTTAATAACGATCTTCATAAGCTTATAGGTAATTTTAATAAAATAACGTTTGTAATCCTAACAAATGTCTTACATGGGGTACAAGGGAAAAGGGCTCGACCGACTCGGAATACCATTAGTCGAAATAATTACAGAATCTTGGAGAGCCGCTGTTTTGCATCAATCTTTAGTAGCACCTTTTTTGTTCCCTCTGGAACAAGGTCCCACCAATCTTTCTCTGAAACAATCATTTCACGAATGTTGGTTCCTGAGATCTTATCTCGTTGCAACAGAGGAACTTCTATTACATTGATTCCTCTTTTTTTGAATAGAATCATGGTAAAATCATCATTTGAGAATACGACATCATATTTTGGTACGATAGAATCTATATGGTGCGTCCATTTGTTGTGACCATTTATGTCTGGTATGTAGAATATCTGAACCTTTTTTAGTTTATCAGAATCAATCGAGGAAAGAATCATTTCCTTTCTTTCATCTGCGGTGAAAGGGTTTCTCTTCTCATGGCTTTTGTTAGAGCTACCTATCGCTATCCAGAGATTTTCGACCTTTAGTAGGCAGAAATTGACAGCTGCTAAATGTCCTTTATGAAACGGTTGAAACCTGCCAATTAGAAGACCATTCACTCCCCAGACTTCGCTGCACTTCTTTAAAAAACCATCATTAATTAAATTCCAGAAATAAACAAACTCGACGTGGAACCAATAAAAATAGACGGCGCTTTTGGAGAAGGAGGAGGACAAATCATCCGAAGTGCTGTTACACTCTCTGCCGTTACCGGAAAGCCTGTTGAAATAGAAAACATTCGCAAAAATAGAAAGATCCCAGGATTGAGACCTCAGCATATGCTTGGCATAAAAATTCT
>JGI25386J43895_10000180_pt1 | contig 10592 bp, 10 predicted proteins | sample GraSoi013_1_40cm_2_FD_43895 | JGI IMG/M metagenome (IMG submission 43895) | reverse complement strand
CATCACCGGTATCCAGCTCGACATCAAGGTACGGGGCCTCTCGATCGAGATCATCAAGAGCGCCCTCGCGCAGGCGCGCGAGGCGCGGATGACCATCCTCGACGCGATGCGCCAGGTCATCGACAAGCCGCGACCGGACCTCTCGCGCTGGGCGCCGCGGATCGAGACCATCAAGATCCCGCCGGACAAGGTGCGCGAGGTCATCGGCCCCGGTGGCAAGATGGTCCGCGCGATCCAGGCCGAGACCGCGACGACGATCGAGCTCGAGGACGACGGCACCGTGCGCATCACCGGCGCGAAGGCCGAGGGCCGCGAGAAGGCGCGGGCGATGATCGAGGGGCTGACCAAGGAGCCCGAGGTCGGCGAGGTCTACCAGGGCAAGGTCACGCGGATCATGAGCATCGGCGCGTTCGTCGAGTACCTCCCGGGCAAGGAAGGCCTCGTGCGGATCTCCGAGCTGTCGCAGGATCGCGTCGGCCGGGTCGAGGACGTCGTCAAGGTCGGTGACGCGGTGACCGTCAAGATCGCCGAGGTCGACCGGCAAGGCCGGGTCAACCTCTCGATGCGCGCGGTGGGCGAGGGCGACGGCGACGGCTACGAGACCCGCCAGCGCGCGGAACGGGACCGCTACCGCGACCGTGACCAAGGCGGCGGGTTCCGCCGCGGGCCGGGCGGGCCCGGCGGCGGAGGGGGATTCCGGCGAGGCGGTCCGCCGCGCGGCTAGAACGATCTGCTCAGCCTGATCCTGCCTGCCTACAACGAGGCGCGGCGCGTGGAGGAGAGCCTCACGCGCTGCGTCGAGTTCTTCCGCGGGCGAGGCCTCGGCGCGGAGATCATCCTCGCGGATGACGGTTCGAGCGACGCGACCGTGGACATCTTCCACCGCGCGAAGACGGCCCTCCCGCAGGCCGGGCTGACCTTCAAGGTCCTGCACCTGCCGCACAAGGGAAAGGGAGCCGCGGTCCGCGCCGGCGTGAAGGCCGCGACCGGCGATCCGATCGCATTCCTCGACGCAGATCTCACGATCCCGATCGACATCCTCGATCTCTTCCTTCAGGCGCTCGCGAGCGGCGCGGACGTCGCCATCGCGTCGCGGTACATGCCGGGATCGATCGTCGACCGGCCCTGGTGGCGCCGCGTCATGGGCGACGTCTACCGCTGGTTCGTGCACCTCCTCGTCCCGACCGACATCCGCGACACGCAGTGCGGCGGAAAGATGTACACCGCCGAGGCGGCGAAGGATCTCTTCGGGCGGCAGCGGCTCGATGGCTTCGCGTTCGACGCGGAGGTCTTGTTCCTCGCGCGCCGCGCGGGCTATCGCGTCCGCGAGATCCCCTTCGCCCTCCGTCAGCGCCGCGAGACGAGCGTCGACTTCCTCAGCGACGCTCCGCGGATGTTCCGCGACCTGTTCCTCATCCGCATCAACGCGCTGCGCGGGCTGTATCGGGCATGACGCTCGTCGTCACCGCAGACGACCTCGGGCTCTCGCCCGGCGTGACGAAGGGCATCCTCGAATCGCACCGCCGCGGCGTCGTCCGATCCGCGTCGCTCGTCGTCACCTTCGCGGCCGCCGAGGAGGCCGCCGCGCTCGCCCGGGCCGAGCACGATCTCGAGGTCGGCCTCCACCTCGACCTCGTCGGCGGCGGACCCATCGCCGATCCGGCATCCATACCGAGCCTGTGCGACGACGACGGACGGTTCCATCCCCTCGCGGAGTTCGCCCGCAGGCTCGCGATCGGACGCATTCGCGCGCACGAGCTCGCCGCCGAGGTCCGCGCGCAGGTCGCCCTCGCGCGCCGTTGGGGAGTCCCGGCGCTCGCCTGGGACTCGCATCGGCACGTGCACCTCATGCCGCCCGTCGCCCGCGTCGTGAGCCGCGTCGCGCGTGANGAAGGCGTGCGCTGGGTGCGCCGCGGCACCGCGCCGCGCTGGCCCGGGGCGAAGGGCGCCGCGATCCACGCCGCCTCGCTCGTGAGCGCGCTCGCGTACCGCGGCATCGCGGGCAACGCCTGGTACGTCGACCTCACCGGCAGCCGGCCACGCCTGGATGCGACCGGCCTGGCGCTCCTCCCGGCCTACGGCCGGCTGGGCGAGATCGGTGCGCACCCCGGCTACGTCGACGCCGAGCTCCGGCGGGTCGATCCGGTCCTCGCCGAGCGCGAGGCGGATCTCGCGCTCCTCACCGACCCGCTCGTCCGCGCCGCGCTCGACGGCGCGATCCGCTGGCGCGTTCCGTAAGTGCCGGGCTCGCGCACGAGCGGCGCGCTCAACCGTGCGGTCCACCGGTACCGCTCCGCGCCGCTCGGCGCGCGCCTCTTCGTCCACGGGCGTGCATTCCTTTCCGACCTCGCNTTCATCGAGCGCTACGTCCCGCGTACCGGGTTCATCGTCGATCTCGGCTGCGGGCATGGGCTCTTCGCGTGCGTCCTGCGTGAGGCCTCCGACACGCGACGCGTCCTCGGGATCGACCTCGATCCGGACAAGATCGAGATCGCGCGGGGCGCGATCCGCGACACACAGTGGCTGCGGTTCGAGGTGGGTGACATGGTCGCCGACGCGCCGCCGAAGTGCGACGCGGTGACGATCGTGGACGTCCTCTATCTCCTGCCGTTCGAGGCCCAGGAGCGGGTGCTGCGGAACGCCGCCTCGGCGCTTGGCGAAGGCGGTCCGCTCATCGTCAAAGCGCAGGAGCGCCGCACCGACGCGCGTTACGTGCTCACCTACGCGCAGGAGCTCGTCACCGTCGGCCTCGGCTTCACGCGCGGCGGGCGGGAGCGGTTCTTCTTTCCGTCGCGCGAGGACGCCCTCGCGATGTTCGAGCGCGCGGGATTCGCGATCGAGGTCGTCGACATGCCGCGCCGCCCGTACACGGACGTCCTCTACCTGGGACGGAAGAAGCCGGCGCTCTAGGGGTTCACGAGGCGGATGCGGAACTCCCAGGGGCCCGCCGTCCGCTGCGAGTCGACCATCTCGGATCCGGAGAGCGTCGACCAGACGACCTCGGCGACGCGGAGCCGGAGCTCGCGCGCGCCCTCGGGCACGGCCGGCGCGAACGCCGAGGCCATACGCCAGACGACGCCGCCGCCATCCGTGCCGCCACCGCTCCCGCCGTACGGTCGCTCCTTGTAGGCGGTGCCGCGGTCGTCCGTCGCCTGGACCTCGAAGCGGGGAAGCCCAAAGGCGTCGCCGGGACCGCCGGTGACCCCGTGCTGGACGAGGTGGAACTGCGCGACGGCGCCGTCGCGGTAGAGCTCGACCGCGAGGAGCGTGAGGGCGATCTCGGACGAGCCGGCCCGTTCGCCGACGCCGATCACTCGGAGCACGTCGGTGAGCCTCTGCTTCTGAAAGGCTTCGCGGTCGATCCGCCGGCCAGGCCTGGCGTAGCTCTTGGCTTTGAAGACGGGCGTGCGTCCGCTGGTCTCGTCCGACCCCATCACGACGAGCGCAGCACGCGAAATGCCATCGAAGAACAGCTGCCCTGCCGCCATAATCACGCGCGGTGAACGATGCGGCCCCGATGGACCTGAACGCTGTCGCCGCCGAGATCCGTGCCTGNCGGGCCTGCCCGCTCCACCGAAGCGCCCGCCAGGCCGTCCCCGGCGACGGCACCGGCGAGTCCGGCCTGTTCTTCCTGGGCGAGGCCCCCGGGTACCACGAGGACGTGCAAGGCAAGCCGTTCGTCGGCGCCGCGGGCCAGTTCCTGGACGAGCTCCTCGCCGGGATCGGCCTCGACCGGCGGAAGGTGTTCATCACGAACGTCGTCCGGCACCGGCCGCCCGAAAATCGCGACCCGCTCCCGGACGAGGTCGCCGCCTGCGACGTCTGGCTTCGCCGACACCTCGAGGTGCTGCGCCCGCGGGTCATCGTGACGCTGGGCCGGCACGCGATGGGCANGTTCTTCCCGGGCGAATCCATCTCGCGCATCCACGGCAAGCCGCGGCTGAAGGACGGGCTCGTCATCTTCCCCGTCTACCACCCGGCGGCGGCGCTCCACCAGCCCGCGCTTCGCGACGCGCTTTTCGCGGACTTCGCCGCGCTCGCCCTCTACCTCGCGCGACCTCCCGCTCCCAAGCCCGAGGCCGAAGAGGCGAAGAGGCCGGCGGAGCAGATCACGCTCTTTGGCTAGCCCGCTGCGGGTCATCCCGCTCGGTGGTGTCGGCGAGATCGGGAAGAACATGCTGGCGATCGAATCGGGCGACGACATCGTCGTCATCGACGCCGGCCTCATGTTCCCCGACGAAGAGATGCTGGGCATCGATCTCGTCATCCCCGACATCGCCTACCTGCGGCCGCGAAAGTCGCGGATCCGCGGCTTTCTCATGACGCACGCGCACGAGGACCACATCGGCGCGCTGCCGTACGTGCTTCGCGAGCTCATCGAGGTCCCGATCTACGGCACGAAGCTCACGAACGGCCTCATCCGCACCAAGCTCCGCGAGCACAAGCTCGCGGACAAGGCGACGTTCCGCGAGATCCGCCCAGGCGAGCCGTTCACCGTCGGCGGCCTGCGCTGCGATTCGTACACCGTCTGCCACAGCATCCCGGATGCGATCGGCGTGACCATCGAGACGCCATACGGAACGGTGGTGCATTCGGGCGACTGGAAGTTCGACCATACCCCGGTCGACGGCAGGCAGACCGACTTCGCCCGGCTCTCCGCGATCGCCGCGAAAGGCGTGCTCCTCCTCATGTCGGACTCGACCCGAGCGGAGGTCCCCGGCTATACGCCGTCCGAGCGGCACGTCGGTGAGATGTTCGACGCGATCATGTCGCGCGCCCCCGGCCGCGTCATCACGACGACCTTCGCCTCGAACATCTCGCGTATCAAGCAGATCGTCGAGATCGCCTCCGCATGGGGCCGCAAGACNGCCATCGTGGGCCGTTCGATGGAGAACTACACGAAGACCGCCCGCGAGCTCGGCTACCTCGAGTACCCCGAGGGCGCGATCGTCCATCCGAACGAGATCGGAAAGCTCCCCGACCAGGAGCTCTGCATCATCACGACCGGGAGCCAGGGCGAGCCCACGAGCGCGCTCTCGCGCATGGCGCTCGGCGACCATCGGCACGTCGCGGTGAAGGAAGGTGACACGGTCGTCATGTCGGCGACGCCGATCCCAGGCAACGAAGAGCTCGTGACGCGAACGATCGACAACCTCTTCAAGCTCGGCGCGGAGGTCATCTANGACCCCGCGACGCGCCCGCACGTGTCGGGACACGCGAGCCAGGAGGAGCTGAAGCTCCTCCTCAACATCCTGCGGCCGACGTACTTCGTGCCCATCCATGGCGAGTACCGGATGCTGGTGCGGCATGCCCGGATCGCCATGGACCTGGGCGTCGAAGCGAAGAACGCGTTCGTCCTCACGAACGGCGACGTCCTCGAGATCGACGCNAAGGGCGCCCGGGTGGGGGAGAAGGTCCAGTCGGGCGTCGTCTACGTCGACGGCCTGGGTGTCGGCGACGTCGGGCAATCGGTGATGCGCGACCGCTGGTCGATCGGCAGCGACGGCATCTTCCTCGTCGTCGTGACGATCGAGCAGCGCACCGGCGCGGTCGTCGCGGGCCCGGACATCGTCACGAAGGGCTTCGTACCCGAGCACGATGCCGCCGAGATCGTCGAGCTCGCGAAGCAGCGGGTCCTCGATGGTCTGGCGGAGGCGCAGACCGGCGAGCACCTGGCCGAGCCCGCCGCGCTCAAGGACGCGATCCACAGCAGCGTCGCTTCGTTCCTCTACGAGCGGACGAAGCGCCGTCCGATGGTGCTGCCCGTGATCATGCAGGTATAGCGATGGCGAAGAGAGCCGCCCGGCAGCAGCGGCGCGGCGCCGGCCCAGCGCTCGAGGCGCGGATCCGGAACGAGGTCGGCGCGATCGCGGTCGTCGCGTTCGCGATGCTCTCCGCGGTCGCGCTGCTCACGGATCAGGGCGCGCTCCTCCATTGGTGGCGCGACTCGCTCTTTGCCGTGCTCGGCTGGGGCGCGATCCTCGTCCCGCTCGTGCTCGCGGCCGCCGCGCTCGAGCTGTGGTTCGGGTTCCTGCGGCGCGAGGCGGTGCTGCCCATCGCCGGCGGCACGATCGTGATCCTCGCGGTGCTCGGGCTCGCCCGGCACTACCTGCGCGACGATCTCGCGGGCGGAGTCGTCGGCGGCACGGTCGCGAGGGTGGCGAACAGCGCCTTCGGCGACGTCGGCGCGCCGATCGCGCTGATCGCGCTCTTGCTCGTCGGCGTCGTCATCGCCGCGAACCGCACGCTCGCCGACCTCCTCGGGCCGGGCTGGCGCCGCCGCGACCTCTTCACGGGCGGTCTGCGCCCGGGCCGCGAGCTCGCCGGCGGCACCGCGCCGAAGTTCGCGCGCATATTCGACGAGCCCGGGGATGTCGACGACGAGCCGGTGCGCATCAACCTTCCCGAGCCGCGGGCGGCGAAGCCGGCGCAGCCGCGCCTTCTCGACGCCGCCGCGCTACCGAAGCCCCTCGAACCGGCGGCCGCTGCTCCGCTCACGCCTTCCATCGCCGGACTGCCCAGCGCGGCGGTCGCGGCCGAGGGCGTGTTGCACGCGACGGCGCCGGAGAAGCCGTGGGCGCTGCCGTCGATCGATCTCCTCGAGGAGGGCTCCGCCGCCCGATCGGGCGAGGGCGAGGTCCGCCGGAACATGCGCATCATCGAGGAGACGCTCGCGCACTTTGGCATCGGCGCGAAGGTCGTCGCGGTGAGCGTCGGGCCCGTGGTGACGCGCTACGAGCTCAAGCCCGCCGCGGGCGTGAAGCTCTCGCGGATCGAGGCGCTCGCGGACGACCTCGCCCTGGCGCTGGCCGCGCGCAGCCTGCGCATCGAGGCGCCGATCCCGGGCAAGAGCGTCGTCGGCATCGAGATCCCGAACCTCGCGATCGGCCTCGTCTCGCTCCGTGACGTCGCGGAGAGCGCCGATTTCCGCGGCGCGAGCTCCAAGCTCACCGTGGCGCTCGGCCGCGACGTCGCAGGCTCCGCGATCGTGACGGACCTCGCAAAGCTCCCGCATCTCCTCATCGCCGGCCAGACCGGCTCGGGGAAGAGCGTCTGCATCTACTCGATGATCACGAGCCTGCTCCTGCAGGCGACGCCCGACGAGGTCCGGGTCGTCCTCGCCGACCCCAAGCGCGTCGAGCTCGCCCCCTTCAACGGCATCCCGCACCTCGTCGTGCCGGTCGTCACGGACCACGACAAGATCCTCAACGCGCTCTACTGGGCGGTCGGCGAGATGGACCGGCGCTACCGGCTCTTCGCGCGCGCGACCGCGCGCAACATCGAGCGCTACAACGAGTCGCGGACCGGACAGGACCGGATCCCGTACATCGTCATCGTCATCGACGAGCTCGCGGACCTCATGATGACCGCGCCGATCCAGGTGGAGAAAGCGATCACCCGCATCTCGCAGCTCGCGCGCGCTACGGGGATCCACCTCGTCGTCGCGACGCAGCGCCCGTCGGTCGACGTCATCACCGGGCTCATCAAGGCGAACATCCCGGCGCGCGTCGCGTTCGCGACCGCGTCGGCGGTCGACTCGCGCACGATCATCGACATGGCCGGCGCCGAGAAGCTCCTCGGCCGCGGCGACCTCCTCTGGCAGCCGCCGGACGTGCCCAAGGCGATCCGCGCCCAGGGCGTGTTCGTGTCGGACCAGGAGGTCGAGCTCGTCACCCGCCACTGGAAGCAGCAGGGCGAGCCCCATTACAACCTCTCGATCCTCGAGGACAAGGAGCGCGCCCGGGCGCGCGAGGACGCCGGCGACGACATCGACGACGAGCGGTACGAAGAGGCCGTGGACATCGTGCAGCGGGCCGGGCAGGCTTCGGTATCCATGCTCCAGCGGAAGATGACGATCGGCTTCGCGCGCGCGGGCCGTCTCATCGACCTCATGGAGCGCGAGGGTGTCGTCGGCCCCTCGCAGGGGCCCGGGAAGATGCGCGAGGTGTACGTCATGGCGGATAGGGGCACGAGCGGCGGCGAGGAGTGAGGGGTGGAAGGGGCGAAGCCCCTGCGTTGAACGGAAAAGGCGAAAGGGGCGAAGCCCCTTGAGCAAGCTCGGCGACAGCCTGCGGGCGCAGCGTGAGAAGAAGGGGATCACGCTCGACCAGGCCGCCGCCGACACGCGCATCCGCGAAAAGTTCCTCAAGGCGCTCGAAGACGGGGACTATCAGTCGCTCCCCGGCGCCGTCTATACGAAGGGCTTCCTGCGCAACTACGCGGAGTATCTCGACCTGCAGGCCGACGAGCTCGTCGTCCTCTTCCACCAGGAGCGCGGCGGCCAGCCCGAGGCGCCTCGCTCGTTCCAGCCGATGCGCCCCGTCGTCCACCGCAGCCTCATCTTCACGCCCAAGGTGCTCCTGCCCGTCGTCGTGCTCGCGGGCGTCGTGCTCTTCGTGGGGTACCTCTACTACCAGTTCACGTCGTTCGCGACCCCGCCGCGGCTCGATGTGACCAATCCCCCGGGCGACGTCATCGCGTCGCAGCCGGACCTCCTGATCAGGGGCGTCACCGTCCCGGACGGGCGGATCACCGTGCGAGCGTTCCCGGGACAGAACGCGATCACGGACGTGCGCCCGGCCACGGACGGCACCTTCAGCACGAACGTGTCGCTCGTCCAGGGCGCGAACCACATCGAGATCGAGGTGCTCGACGCCGCGGGCAAGGTCAGCCGCGTCACGCGCAACGTGCGACTCGAGGTCGCGGCGACGACCCCGCCCGGTCCGCCGCCGCAGCTCATCGTCGAGCAGCCGGCGAACGGCGCCGCGTTCACGAACACGCCGGTGCAAGTGAGCGGACGGGTCGATCGTTCGATCACCAGCCTCCAGGTCAACAACATCGCGGTGAGCGTGAATCCGGATGGCAGCTTCACCGCGCGCTACTACCTCCCGGCGGGACCGCAGTCCTTCCGGATCGTGGCGCGCAACGCCGCCGGCGGCGTCGTCGAGGAGACCCGGAACGTCGTCGTCAGCTACACGGCCGCCGTCGTGAACGTGTTCGTGCGCGGCGGCGATGCGTGGCTGCTGGCGACGGTCGACGGCGCCGACGTCGCGGGCACCGGGCGCGTCTACAAGGACGGCGAGACCGCGGTCTTCACCGGCCGGGAGGTCCGCCTCCGGAGCGGCAACGCCGGCGCGACCCAGGTCATCTACAACGGCACGCTCATCGCGAACCTGGGCCGCCAGGGCGAGGTCGTGGACCGCACGTTCACCGCGCAGTGACGGCGTAGTGCCCGCGAAGTCGGCGCCAACGTACGAGGAGCTCGTGGCGCGCATGCGGCCGCTTCATGCACGGCTGCTTCGGCGAAGGCTCACCGTCGCCGCGGCGGAGTCGTGCACCGGAGGCTTGCTCGCGTCCGTCCTCAGCGCTCACGGCGGCTCGAGCGAGTACTTCAAGGGTGGCGCGGTCGTCTACTCGAACGAATCGAAGACCGCGCTCGCCGACGTCGCGCCCGACCTCATCCACGGGCACGGCGCCGTGTCGCCGGTCGTCGCGGGCGCTCTCGCGCGGGGCGCCCGGGAACGGCTCCGCGCGAAGATCGGGCTCGGGGTGACCGGGATCGCCGGGCCGGGCGGCGCGACGCCCGGCAAGCCGGTCGGGCTCGCGTACGTCGCGGTCGACAGCGATCGCCACTCCGCCGTGAAGAAGCTCCTCTGGCCGTACGACCGCGAGGGCAATCGCCTCGCGTCCGTCGGCGCCGCGCTCGACCTCCTCGAGAAGGCGATCGCGTGACCTCGCACTACCAGCGTCATCTCGGTCGCGCCTTCATCGACGAGGAGGTCGCCCGGAATTACCGCTACCGACAGCCGTACCCCCCGGAGGTCTTCGATGTCCTCGCCGGGCTGCTTGTCGCGCCACGGACGGTGCTCGACGCCGGCTGCGGGTCGGGCGCCCTGACGCGAGGGCTCGCCGGCTTCGCCGAGCGGATCGACGCCGTCGATCCGTCCGAAGCGATGATCCGCGAGGGCCGGCGCCTTCCCGGTGGCGACAGCGAGCGCATCCGCTGGATCGTGGGCCGCGCCGAGGACGCCCCGCTCGCCGCGCCGTACGGCCTCGCCACTACGGGCGCGAGCATTCACTGGATGGACCTTTCGGTCGTCCTGCCGCGCTTCGGCGCGGCGCTCGCGCCGACCGGCCGGCTCGCGATCGTCGACACCGAGAGCGTGTACGCGGACGAGGTCTGGCGGCGCGACCTCGTCGCCGTCTTCGAGCGATACTCGCCCGCGCACAGCGACGACTTCTACGGGCTCATCGCGGAGCTCGAAGCCTCCGGGCATTTCACGCGCGAAGGCGAGCGGCGAACGGCGCCCATCCCGTACGAGCAGTCCCTCGACGATTACCTGGCGATGCTCGCGAGCACCAGCTCCCTCTCGCGCGTCACCCTCCGAGACCGTGCGGACGCCTTCGAGCACGACGCGCGCGGCATCTTCGCCGCGCACGGCATGGAGCGCGTGCGGGCCGCGCTCGTCGCGCACATCGTGTGGGGCCGGCCGCGCTGATGAGCGCGAAGCCGCTCGGCGTCGGGCTGCTTGGCCTCGGGACCGTCGGGTCCGCCGTTGGCCGCGCGTTCGCCGACCGTTCGCGTCGCATCG
>JGI25386J43895_10000177_pt1 | contig 10615 bp, 8 predicted proteins | sample GraSoi013_1_40cm_2_FD_43895 | JGI IMG/M metagenome (IMG submission 43895) | reverse complement strand
CCAGTCTATGGGCAGTGGAGTATCGGTGCGGCTCATCATGAGCATACCGTATGCGACCCGTTGTGTCACCATGTTATAGACAGCTGGGAGAGAGCAGAAGCCGACGTCCGGTCTGCCTTCACAGGTGGACAAGCGACAGTATCGATGTCTAACCTTACNCTAGGAAATGCTGGCTATTACTACCAAGGGGTCTTCAATGATGGAAACGCGACTAGGATACAGTTGAGATCTTCCTCAGAGAAGTACCCTGTGGTCTTCAACGAGAATGGACTGAACAACAGAACATCCTGGTCTGTAACGATGAACGGAACAACTCTGACATCTGAGCATCCTGACATTACGTTTTCAGAACCGAACGGCACCTACTCCTTTACAATAGGCACNCCGCACGGCTACAGCGCATCGCCTTCCTCTGGAACGATCAATGTAGACGNAGCCGAGACCCACCAAACAATTCTCTTNACAGTACCGTGGTCAACCTCGTCCGTGACAGTCTACCCAAGAAGCGGAAATCCCGTGACAATAGGATTCGCTGGAAACGCCACCGTTGCGATTCCTTCAGTTCACCTCACCACCACGACTGGAAACACTAGCCTAAGCTTCAATGTCACAGAAATCGGAACGAGAGGAGTCCTCAACATTACCATACCCAGGGCAATTNTCTCGTCGGGTTCATCAATCAGGGTCTACGTGGATGGCGTGCGAAGCGGCAATCCGAAGGAGGGAGGCGATGCGAGTCACCTCTACGTTTACATCCTCATATTCTACGGAACACACTCAGTCGAGCTACAATTTCAACCACCGTCAATTCCCATCCTCCAATATGTAACCGGTGGCATCTTAGCTGCAAGCATTCTAGGACTTCTGCTCATAGTCTTCAATCGGAAAAAACAGCAAAGGTTGCATAACCCTTAACAGTTGAACCTTCTCGCCCACGGTGTGTTGCGACGATGAACGTTTCAAAGCGTGATACGGCCCGTTTCCTCGCATCGGGCCTCATGTTCTTGGCCATGTTCTCCTCAATCGGCTCGTTTGGACATGGTCAAACCTCACTTAGCCTCCCTGTTCAGCACNATTCGCTGGCTCTGACCGTCAAACCCGACAAGAGCGTGGGAGTCGGGTGGAACACCACATCATTTTTGGGGACAATTACTCAGAATGTTAGCAGTCTGTTCACGCCTGGCTATNCGATTCATTCCTCGTCCAGTTTCTCACAGCAATCAAACGCGGTCGTTCAAACGTCAACCGTTCAATATCAACTGCCTCCACCGGCTGTCAGCATCTTGAACTCGATCAGCCTTACAGCCACGCAGACTGGACTCACCGGTTCTGGTTCTTTGACGATCACCACAAATGTTCCAACGAGCATCATCACGGCCACTTTCTCGACCAACCTCACACAGGTGAAGGTCAACGCCACGGCTCAGCTCTACTTCTCCCAATCATTTTTTGGAGGAACGTTTCTTGCTAATCAAACAGCCTTTCAAACCGAGTGGGGCCACACATTTGGGAACATGTCATGGACTGACATGATCGCTTCTCAAATCCAGAATGCGACGAACCGCTTTGTCACGGTGACAGCCTTCAACGGCACTGTAACATATCCTACCGCCACGTCAGCGAGCGTCAAGATAGGTTTCGTCGCGATACCATCTCAGTCAGGGACCGACTTTGTCACAGTGCTCGACAGCATTCTGACTCCCTTAGGAGGGACTGGATTGGACCCTATGATTCGGTCAGCCCTAAACCTTCAGACGGGTGAGACTGTGAACCTAACCTATAATGGCTCGACGTATACCCTGACTTTGCAATCCACCACAACCTACGTCAGCGACCTAGATGCTCAAGTCAACAAGTTGAAGCAGCAATACCTCCAGCCGTTACTCGCCGCATTTCCAGCTGGAACAGCCCCGGCCTTCTTGCTGTTCCTCAACTCCACCTCAGTGACAATCAGCCAGATGTCCACTACGAGCGACCTCGACCTCAGCGCCGGAACCTCCCAGATGAGTCTCAAGGGACTCTTGCTCAAACCCCCGACCTTGGGAAGCAACACGAACTTTACGATACCTGAACTCTTCCAGACACTAGGTAAGACTCCAGCGCCTGGAGTGAACTTCACACTGGTCGGTGGCTCGAATGCGACCTATCAAGTAAAGATCCTAGTCCCTGCGGGCACTCCCCAGCCAAGTAGCACGACTTCGAACTCGGCAACCTGGACGAACCTCCAAGACGCGTCAACGCTCTCGGCTGTACAATTCCAGCTCCAGCACCTGCCAGACAATGGCCTCTTGGCCTTCCTAGTATCGCCGATAGGGATAGCCATCGAAGCAATTGCTGCGATCGCGGTTGTTGCAGGCGTAATTCTCTACATGGCTAAGAGACGTGCCGCGAAAACGCCACTCCCAATGACCTCCGGACCGACACCATCGCCCGGTTTGGGTCCCAGTCCGGCACCACCCACACCTTAGCCTTCCCACAGAATCCAAGAAGACTCGACAGAGCTGACTTCTGTCCAACCATTACCCCCCTTCACTACCAGCTGCGACTCTTCTAATGCGGAATCCGGCCAGCGCTGCTAGCACAATGAAGAGGATGGATGTTGTGATGAGGACGCTTGTGTGGTTGCTGGCGTAGAGGAAGCCTCCGACGAATGATCCCACTACGAAGCCGAGCTGTTCGAAGGTCAAGTAGAATCCCCACTGGCCGGCTCTGGATCTTCCCTGTCTCATGCTCGAGAGTAGGGAGTACGAGACGTAGCTCGGAGCTCTAGCCCCACCAAGCAGGAACACCATGGGCACGACCAGCAGCGGAGAGCCTGCCAGGATTATTCCAAGAGCTCCTCCCGCNACTAGNAGAAGTTCCTTCGCGATTGTTGATCCTGGATTCCGAGTTGCAGCCCATCGACCAACAAGGATTGCGAAGATTGCGCTACCNATNGACTGAATGGANCCAAANAGCTGGACCTGAGAATCAGTAAGGTGCAGCTGGTCTTGGAGGAATAGTGGAAGGAAGGATGGTGAAGTGATGCTGATGGCTACAGCTGAACCGAAAAGGAAGACGAGAATGGTTAGCTCTTGATGAGTTCTTGGAAGCTCCAATAAAGGAGCCTTCGAGTCCACCTCCCTCGGAGGCTGACGCTTGAGCGGGAGGAGGATGACAGTTGAAACTATCCAGAGAACCAGCGAGACCCAGAATAGATCTCGGATACTCAACCAGCTGAGTAGTAAGCTACCCACGGCTGGAGATAGAGCTAGACCCAATGGGACCGCTGAGTAGACGGCTCCGAACGCTGACGACATACGTCTTTGATCGCCCAGTGCGCCGATGAAGGCGTTCATCGCGGGCAAGTTGAAGCCGGACAGTTGAAGGATGACCAGTCCTGGAATAACGTCGGACCAGGTTCGTGAAAAGTAGAACATGAACGGGACAGGGATGCTCATCGCCCATCCTACGATTAGCAGGGTCCTGTTGTCGTACTTGTTGGCAAGGATCCCGCCGGGAATCATTGAGACGGCGGCGGCGAAGAAGCCGATCGAAGAGACGAGGCCAACCTGTTCCGGGTTAGCATTGAGCTGGGTCAAATAGATTGACCAGACATAGTTGTAGACGCCAAGACCGAATGTCCACATGAAGAGCGAGAAGAAGAGCAGGCGCAGATCGCGCGGAAGACTCCGGCTCCAAGATAGGACACCTATCCATCTCATCATCTAGATGCGCCCAACCTTTCAACCCGACTGCGGAGTAAGGGAGCTTCCGATATGTAGAGGTGAATTAACCTAGGCTTCTTCGCTTGCCCTTCTCTAGAGGCTCTTGACCTTAGCAGCCGCGCTGCTTCGACGCTTGCTTTAGAGCCGTGATAGTTTTCTTCAAATAATTCGGAGCCTCTTCAGGATCATTGAGATGCTCAGCGACTGTTCTTACAAGAGCACTGCCGACAATGGCTCCGTCTGCCCCCGCGCGCAACAACGATGAGACATGCTCGGGCTGACTGATCCCGAACCCGGCGGAAACTGGGATCCTTCCATTCGCTAGCGACTTAACTCGCTTGACAGTCTCCAACGCTTGCGAGCTGAGTGCGTCACGTGGGCCCGTAACTCCGTAGAGGGAGACGAGATAGAGGAATCCTTTCGACTTATCAACAATGCTCACTAGTCTCTTTGCTGACGTGTTCGGCGCGGCGAGGTAGATACTGTCAATGTTGTGTTTGAGAGCTAACTCGCGGAATCTGTCACCTTCCTCCAGCGGAAGGTCGGGAACGACAATGCCGTTGACCCCATTGTCACTAGCATTCCTCATGAACTTCTCGATCCCCATTGCGAGAATAGGATTGTAGTAAGTCAGGATCACGACTGGAACTGTAAATTGTGATGAGAGTTCGCCGATTGTATCGAAAATCTTCTGGGGTGTGGCTCCTGCGGATAGGGCTCGCGTGCCTGCTGCTTGGATGACCGGTCCGTCGGCAACTGGGTCGGAGAATGGGATGCCTACTTCTAGAATGTCTGCTCCGCCTTCGACCAGCGATGCAGCGTTTGCCACGAACGCTTTCGGGTCCGGATCATGACCCATGAGATACGCAACTATTACTCCCTCACCACGATGGCCTAGTTCCCGGAATTTCTTTTCAATGGGATGGTCACTGTGGAAATTGTCTTGCAATCATTTCCACGTCCTTGTCTCCTCGACCTGATAGGTTTACGATGATCGAGTCTTCTCTTCTGAACGTTTTCGCCAGCTTTGTCGCGTAGCTGATTGCGTGAGCAGGTTCCAGCGCTGGCATTATTCCCTCAAGCTGTGAGAGTTGTTTGAAAGCGTCGACGGCCTCCGAGTCCGTTTGAGTAACGTATTTTGTGCGTCCTACGCTCATCAGATAGGAGTGCTCTGGACCGACCGCTGGATAGTCAAGTCCTGCCGAAATGCTCTGCGTGCTTTCTATCTGACCCTCCGCATCCTGTAACACGTAGGTCATCATTCCATGCAAGACCCCTTCTCTGCCCGCGACGAGCGGTGCGGCGTGTTTCCCNGGCGACATGTCGTGTCCACCAGCTTCGACACCGTACAGGTTCACTTCTAGGTCGTTCAAGAAGGAGTGGAATATGCCGATCGAGTTGCTTCCCCCGCCAACACAGGCGACCACTGCCTTTGGGAGTTTGCCTTCTTTCCCGAGGATTTGCCGTCGAGCCTCCTTGCCAATGACGCTCTGGAAGTCGCGGACCATTGTCGGGTATGGATGTGGGCCCACTACGGACCCGAGGAGATAGTAGGTGTCCTCTACGTTTGTGACCCAGTCCCTCAAAGCTTCGTTGATGGCGTCCTTGAGTGTCTTGGAACCTGACTCGACAGGATGGACTTGCGCCCCGAGCACTTTCATCCTGTAGACGTTTAGCCTCTGNCGCTCCATGTCCTCGCTGCCCATGTAGATCTCAGCGTTCAAACCGAGAGCTGCGCAGGCCATNGCAGTGGCGACCCCGTGTTGTCCTGCTCCGGTCTCGGCTATGATCCTGCGCTTGCCCATTTTCTTTGCGAGCAGAGCCTGTGCGAGAGTATTGTTGATCTTGTGAGCGCCACCATGCAAAAGATCCTCTCTTTTCAAGAAAATCTTAGCGCCCCCCGCATGACGACTCAGATTGGCGGCATGGTACAGCGGCGTTGGTCTTCCAGCGAAACTCTCCAGCCATCGCGCCAATTCTTTCTTGAACAAGGGGTCGCTCGAGAATCGGTTGTAGGCTTCCTCAAGCGCTCTCAGCGGTTCCATCAAGGTCTCAGGGACATACTGCCCTCCGTACTTTCCAAACTTGCCCGGCGTCGAACGCGAACTAGGGTACGAACGTTTCTTCAAGCATTGACCAGCTCTCTTACCTTCCCTTCGATGTTGGGTGATTTCATTACGGAGGTTCCAACAAGAAAGGCCTCAGCGCCAGCGGCCTTTAGCCGTCTAATGTCTTGCGGAGATTCTATCCCGCTCTCAGAAACTACCAGCCCATCGAGATCAACGTTCTCTGTGAGGATGCTCTCAGTCGTAGACAAGTCCAGTTTGAACGTAGATAAGTTCCGGTTGTTGATACCATAGAGATCTGGCTGGAATCTCCGGAGGTTCTCAAATTCCCTAACGCTGTTCGCCTCAGCTAAGACCACTAGTCCAAGTCGATTTGCCTCGAGAATCATGGTATCAAGCCCAATGTTAGAGAATTTCCTGCTGAACACTTCAGAAATCAATACCACTCCACTGGCTCCGGCCCTCGCTCCGGCCTGGAGCTGCTTGGGTGAGACTACAATGTCCTTCATTATCGTCGGAGCTTCGGTCTCCCTACTGATAGTAACAAGCGTTTCCAGACTGCCTCCAAAGTTTTCCGGGTCGGTTAGAACTGAGATTCCACATGCTCCACCGCGCAACATTGCCTTCGCAATCTGAAGAGGGTTTCCAGATTCCCTGATTTTACCGGCAGACGGAGAAGCGAATTTTACCTCCGTGATAACCGGGGTTGCTCCGCCTTCATGAATTGCTCTGATCAGGTCTCTGGGAGACGCGTTTGCTGTTCCACCGTTGTCATAGTACCTCGTTTGACTCTAGCTCTCGCCTTCGCTGCGAGTCCAAGCAAGTGGTCTACCAAGAATGTCAAGCCATGCTCTTGAGTCTTTGAGTGTCCCCGCCCGAGAACTCTACAAGCTGATGCAGTGTTCGGAACGGTTTTCCATCACTCACAACCTTGGAAGCTATCTCGACCCCATCTCTGAAGTTCTTGGCTCTTTCACAAAGGACGAGCCCTGCGGCTGCGTTCGCCAAGACCATTTGGACGCGGGGATCCTCCCGTCCTAGACGTCCGGATAGGATCTTGGCTGTAAGTCGTGCGTTATTCTCTGGGTCGGAGCCAGCAATCTCCGCAGCCTTACTTCTCTCAAGCCCCAGATCTTCTGGCTCCACCTCTTCTCGAAGTATTCTGTCGTCTTGACGCCTTACAATGATCGTCTTGCCCGTCATAGAAATCTCGTCGACACCATCGACCCCATAGACCGTCATCACAGACTTCGCTCCCAAGTTGTGAGCTGCGAGACACATCGGTTCGAGAAGCTCACTGTCATAGACTCCGATAAGCTGGGCATTTGCACCTGCAGGGTTCGTAAGGGGGCCGAGGATGTTGAATACCGTCCGTACACCTATCTCCCGTCGTACCGAGGCTACGTTTTTCATCGCCGGGTGGAAATTGGGTGCGAACATGAACCCAATTCCGATCTCTTCGATCGCTCTCTCAACCAGATCTCCCTCCATACTGAGGTTCAAGCCTAATTGTTCCAGAACGTCTGCGCTTCCGCATTTGCTCGTGAACGACCGATTGCCATGCTTGGCGACTGGGACACCGGCGGCTGCGATCACAAAAGCGGCAGTGGTACTGACATTGAACGTTTTCGTTCTGTCCCCGCCGGTGCCGCAAGTATCCAAAAGGTAGCCGGTTATTCTCGGGTGGATTCGCCGGCTAAATTCCCGCATTACCTGCGCTAAGGCAGTGACTTCGTCAGCCGTCTCCCGCTTCTTCTTCAGCCCTATCAGGAAAGCTGCGACCTGCGATGACGTCGCCTCGCCAGACATGATTTCTTTCATAGTGGCTTTAGCCTGGTCGGGAGTCAATTCATGATTCTCGAGCAGCAACGGAATGCATTCTCTGATCATTCCTGTCAGTCCTCCAGGAAGTTCTCGATGATTCTATGCCCCGACACTGTAAGGATAGACTCTGGATGGAACTGGACGCCTTCAATCGGAAACTCTCTGTGGCGGACGCCCATTATCTCATTGTCATCGATCGCCTGAGCAGTAACATCGAGGCTTTTCGGCAGACTCCTACTTTCCGCTACAAGCGAATGGTATCTCGTAGCCTCGAAAGGGTTTTTGATTCCACGGAGAACCCCTTTTCCGTCGTGCCTGATGGGACTGGTCTTGCCGTGACGCGGTTTCCTGGCTCGAACTATCTTGCCGCCGAACGCGTGAACAATCCCTTGGTGTCCCAGGCATACGCCCAGTGTTGGGGTCTCGCTGCTCACTTCACGGAGGACAGCTGTGCACGTCCCAAAGTATCGCGTGTTGCTGGGGCTGCCCGGGCCCGGTGAGATTATGATCCTATCAGGTGAGAGTTTCTTTACTCCTGCAACGGCGATCTCGTCATTCCGTTTCACGATAATCTTGTCTGCGATCTCGCCCACGTACTGGGCAAGATTGTAGACGAAGCTGTCGTAGTTGTCGAGGATCAGAACCTTCAACGGTCTCCATCCTGGGCTTGCTCCATGGCTGTGAACAACGCGGCCGTTTTTCTCTCCGACTCCATCCATTCCCGGTCTGGGACCGAATCGGCAACTATTCCGGCACCGGACTGGAGGTAGCAATACCCGTCCTGAGCGGAAAGCGTCCTGATTGTTATCGCGAAATCAGCGCTTCCATTCGCAGAGAAGTAACCGACGGCTCCGGCGTAAGGACCCCTCGCAGTGGTCTCCAGCTCCTGAATGATCTGCATGGCACGAACTTTAGGAGCTCCCGAAACGGTGCCGGCAGGAAAGACGGCTTTTAACAAGTCGAAACTAGTCGCGTTCCTTCTCAGTTGTCCTGTGACTCGTGAAACAATGTGCTGGACATGACTGTAGCCCTGAACTCTCATGAACTCGGGAACTCTAACCGTCCCGTAGTCGCAGACCCTACCCAGATCATTCCGCGCCAAGTCCACGAGCATAACATGCTCCGACCGTTCCTTCTCGTCCTGAAGCAATTCGGCCGCTAGTGCCTTGTTTCGCGCGGAATCTCCTGTGAAGGGCCGTGTTCCCGCAATGGGGAAGCTTTCCACGTTGCGACCAATCTTGCGGGCCAGCATCTCTGGGCTGGAGCCCACAATTTCCCTCTTGCCAAACTTGAGGTAGTACATGTATGGAGATGGATTGATTCTCCTCAGGGCGTGGTAGAACCGGAGGAGTGAGCCTTTGAACGGAATCTTGTACCTCTTCGATAGAACGACCTGGAAAATGTCTCCTGATTCAATGTAATCTTTTGCACGTTCGACTCGTCCGCAGAAATCCTCCTGGCTAATGTTCGACCTGGGCCTGCCGAAGCTGACCTGGTCGATATCCACGGAGCCTTTCAGTAGTTCTTTCGCTTTCTCCATTCTGTTTTCGTCACGGTAGAAGTAGTGTGCTTTGCCGCTTAGGTGGTCGAAGACGATTCCATCTTCGAAGAGTCCGAATTCCACATCCGGGAACCCGTTGCCTTTGTTCCCTGATCTTGGGATTCTTTCAAAAGAATGTACGAGGTCGTAGGACGCGTATCCTACTAGTCCTCCCGCGTATCTTTCGCCCGGGTTTCGTTCCTTGATGGGAGTATTGAGATTCTCTAGGAGAACTAGAGGGTCTTGGCACTTCTCGATTCGTCTTTCCGATCTCGGCCTATCGAAGATTTCAGCCTGTTTATTGGAGGTTCGAATGATCTTTTGTGGATCGAATCCGAGGAACGTGTATCTGGTTAGTCGGCGAGGTCCCTCAACGGATTCGAGAATGAAGCATGTGTCGGACTTGTTTCTGATTGTTGAGAAAATGTCGATTGGTTGGTTTCTAGTCTGTAGCGAAAGGTAGTTCAGCCTGGTGGGGCGCGTTGTCAGATGCTGTCCAAAGACTATACCCCATGGATGTCGCCTCTACCTCCTCGCCCGCATGTCGCTTTTATAGCTTGCGTGACCACTTCTGTACATTAGATGCAAGCCTTCTTCTCACGCCACCTGCATGCTTCAATTTTGTCTGCTCGAGCCTAGTAGCAATTTCGAGAAATTTCTGTCTAACGGGAGCGAGGAAAGGGTTCGACTGCTGAATTCCAACAATCGTATCCCAACTGTTTAGCAAGTGAACAATCCTGCCTTCGGTTTCTCTAAGAGATTGAGTTCTAGGTTCTCCGCCCATTCGATCGAGGCCTAGGCCCAAGCAAATCAGAGCAAAATGATGGAGGCCTTGTACGTACGCCATAGCCTTGTCGTGTTGAACAGCGGACATTGTCTGGACTCTCGCTCCGCCACCCTGTAAAGCACGGGCCAGCTTGGACCATTTCTGGCCAGCCCGGTAGGAGACGGCAATGATGGATTGATTATGAAGATGATCTATGCTGGGTCCAAAGAGAGGATGCAAACTCACGTACTCAAGACCCTTTGGGATTTTTTCCGCAATACTATCCGATATCCCTGTCTTGACCGAGGAGAGATCAATAAGGAGGCTGCCGGTCGTCATGAGCGACGCCGTCTCGGTGGCGACTCTGACAGTTTCCTCTATCGGCACGGAGAGGATCGCAATGTCCGAGGAGGTTGCGTCCAGGATTGTTCCAGGTTCAACACCAATCTCTTTGGCAACTGTCCGAGTCTTGCTGATCTCCCGCCCGGCCAACTTTACTTTCGCTCCTTGAAGGCTGGCGAACCTTGCGAAGAAACGTCCCATTCCACCGGTTCCTCCTACGATTAGGATTTTTGTCTGGTCAAGTCTCTTCGCCGTCCTTTCAGCTTGGTCTCTTTGGGCCTGGACACTGAGAGAAAGAATCTGGTCAAATATTGGCCGTATAAGGCTCGGATCGAGATGCAATGATGTGGCTGCGTGTTCTATCTTTCGG
>JGI25386J43895_10000176_pt1 | contig 10628 bp, 10 predicted proteins | sample GraSoi013_1_40cm_2_FD_43895 | JGI IMG/M metagenome (IMG submission 43895) | reverse complement strand
GTGCTCACGATTCAATTCGGCGCGAACACGCCGCGGTACGCGCCGCTCCCGGCGATCATGAAAGCGGCCCGCCAGCCGATCAAGGAGCTCTCTCCCGCGGCGCTCGGTTTCGCATCCTGGGACGCCGTGCCTCTCCCGTACACATTCGCCGTCCGAGGGCTCTCGCCGCCCGCGGCGAAGGGCCATGCGGAGATGCTCACCGGGACCGTCGACGAGCAGGCGAAGAAACTCGCGCAGTTCCTCCGGGACAAAGGGTTCGGACGGAGGTGAGGGGCTGCCAGGCGACGTCCTGATCCTCGCGGAGCATCTGGAAGGCCACGTCGCGCCGTCGACCTTGGAGGCGATCGCGGTCGGTCGGGAACTCGGATCTCGCTCCGGTGGCCACGCCCGCGTTGCGCTCTTCGGACACGATGTGCGAGTCCTCGCCGACGTCCTCGCCGGCACGGGGACCGAGGTCCTCCTCGCGGACGATCCGGCGTTGGCGGAATACACGCCCGACGGATACGGTCAAGCGGCGCGCGCCGTCGTCGAGAGCGCGAACCCCCGTCTTATCCTCGTGGCCCACACGTCCCAAGGCTACGACCTCGCGCCCGCGCTCGCCGGTGCGATGGATCTGCCGCTGGTCACGAATTGTCTCGCCTTGCGCTTCGATGGCGAGCGCCTCATCGCCACCCGCCGCCTCCTAAACGAGAAGGTCCAAGCGGAAGTGGAGATCGCGTCGAGCCGGCCGATCGTGGCGACCGTGCGACCCGGTTCCGTGAAACCGGCGGGGCCCTCCGCGGGCGGAACGGTCAGCGTGATGCCGGTCCGAATCGATCCATCGAAGGCCCGGACCCGATTCCTGTCGATCGAGCGACCGCAGGTCCAGGACATCGACATCGCCGGCGCGGACATCATCGTGTCCGCGGGCCGCGGGATCCAGAAGAAGGAGAATCTCCCTCTGATCGAGGAGTTCGCGAGAGCCCTCGGCGGAGTCGTCGGCGCTTCGCGCCCGCTCACGGACATGGACTGGCTGCCGAAGACGCGTCAAGTCGGGCAGAGCGGAAAGACCGTCCGGCCGAAGCTCTACGTGGCCTGCGGAATCAGCGGCGCGATGCAGCACGTCGCCGGCATGAAGGACGCGAGCCTGATCGTCGCGATCAACACGGATCCGAGCGCGCCGATCTTCGAGGTGGCGCACGTGGGGATCGTGGCGGACGTCCTGAAACTCCTGCCCGCGACCTTGAAGGAACTCAAGAGTTGACGCGGCAAAGGCCCGGAGCCTTCATCTAAGTCCGGTCCAATTCGGAGGCGTGGCCCAACCGCCTCCCCCGCCCGCGGGATGGTTTCCCCCGCCGGTTCCGCGCAGTCCGGCGCCGAACACCGTGGCCATCGGCCTCGTCCTCGCGGTCGTCGTCGGGATCCTCGCCGTCTCCGCGATCGCCTTCTCCTTCGCGGGCTCTTCGGCGTTCTTTCCCTTGGGATTCGCGCCGTTCATCTGTGTCCCGTTCCTCTTCATCATCATCTTCGTCATCCTCGCGCTGTCCACGGCCTCGAGCCGCCGGTCGATCCCGCCCCCGCCGCCGATTCAGCAGCCGATGGTCCCCGCCGGCCAGCAAGGGCCCGTCGCGTTGAGCTGCCCGAACTGCGGCGGCCCGCCGACGAACGTCGATCGATTCGGCATCGCGACGTGTTCCTATTGCGGCACGCGGTTCCTCGTCCGGTGAGCCATGTCGCCCTGAGGTGAGTCGACGCCGCGGGAGATCGTGGTCGAGTTGCCTCGGACGTCGTACTACACGGGGGAAGTGATCGAGGGCAACGTCGTGATCGAGACGACGCGCGAGGTCTCGAGCCGCGGACTGTACGTCGACTTCACCGGCACGGAGGAGACCGTCATCACGCGTAGCGCCGGGAAGACGACGGTCACGTATCGCTCGAAGGCGACCATCGTTCAATGGCGCTTGCCGGTGCGCGGGGAGGAGTCGATTCAGCCGGGGACGTACCGGTATCCGTTCCAGTTCCAGATTCCGCTCCACGCCCTCCCTTCGTATGCGGGTCGACACGCGAGCGTGAAGTACATCCTCACCGCGCGACTCGACGTCCCTCTGTGGCTCGACACCGTCTGGACGACCGAGATCTTCGTGTTCTACGATCGCCCGAGCGTCCGCACGTACGCCCAGCCCGTCCGGTTCCGTTCCGGCGGCCAGGGCCCCGAGGTCTACGTGGAGCTGGACGGCGACCGGTTTTTCGCGCGCGAGCTAATCGGTTGCCGGATCACGTTGAACCGCGCCGAGAACGCCCGGATCCGGCGGGTCTACACCCGGCTCCTCGGCGGGGAATGGGCGAAGGCGGACGGCCAGCAGGAGACCACGGAGACCTATCGCACGGAGGTGTCGGTGCCGATGGAGCAGATCCGGATCGGGGTGCCGTTCACGTTCGAAATCCCGATTCCCGCGGACGTCGCATCGAGTTATCGCGGGACGTATTCATATTATAGCTATGTCCTCCATGTGGGCCTGGACATTGCTTTTGGGTTCGACATCATCGCACAGACGCCGATCGTGATCGTGCGGTAGGGCCATCCGAGCGATTCGAGCGGGAGGCCCGCGTTAACCTTAAACAAGGTTGATTTCGGAGACGCCAACCTTTTGCCCGCCATGGTCCTTCCGGAGCCCGTGGCCCGGCGAGTCCTCCTCTCCGAGAACGAGGTCGCAGCCCGCCTCCGTGAGGTCCCGGGCTGGTCTCGCGCCGGCAAGGCGATCGAGCGGACGTGGACATTCCGGGATTTCTCCGAGGCACTCGCGTTCATCAACAAGGTCGGCGCGCTCTCGGAGGCAATGAACCATCATCCGGACATCGCGAACTCGTGGGCGACGGTCCGACTCACGCTGACGACGCACGACAAGGGCGGCCTGACAAACCTCGATTTCGATCTGGCGAACAAGATTAACGGTCTCTAGGCCCAACCGAGGAGTCGGTCGAGGGACCACGCGCCCGGGCCCAGGAATGCAAGGACGAGGGCGAAGGCCGCGTATGCCAGATCGAGTTCGTATCCTGAGCTGAATTTCCTGCTCAGCTTCGTCTTCGAGAACACCGTCGTCGCGATCATCTCGAGGACGAANAGGACGGCCACGATTTGCGTCAGGAGGCCGATGATCAGGGCGAGGCCCCCGAAGAATTCAAGCAACGTGAAGAGAGTCGCGAACGCCGCCCCCCCGGGCCATCCGGTCCCTTTCACGAAGCCGATCGGCTTCCTGATGTCCTTGATCTTCGGCCAGCCGTGGGTCACGAATAGGGCCCCAAGCGCCACGCGGCCGATCAGGGCCGCCACGTCCGGGTACGAAGCGAAGACCATGGGTCCGCCCCTCTGGACCCCATCTGTCGGGCGCGATAGAAAAACCTTTCACGGCATATGTCGACGTATCGGGGGGGCCTCTACAGGAGCGACCGTTCCAGGAGCTCCGCGATGTCGAATCGGCGGATGTCTTCGCGGTTCTTCGTCTTCGTGGCGTCGTCGAACATGATCAGGCAGTACGGACACGCCGTCGCCACCGCATTGGCCCGCGTCTCTTCGATGTGGCTCAGCCGGCGGTGATTCACCTTCTCGCCCGTCCGCTCGTCCATCCACATCCGCGCCCCGCCGGCGCCGCAGCAGAAACCNTGATCGCGGCATTCGCGCATCTCGACGACNCGGACGCCCGGGATGCGGTGCAACACGTCCCGCGGTTCGTCGTACACGTCGTTGTATCGTCCCAGGTAGCACGGATCGTGGTACGTCAGGAACTGGAGTACGTCTCGCGTGGGAGTGAGCCGCCCCTCTCGGATCAGTTCCTGGAGGAATTGGCTGTGATGGACGACCTCATACGTCCCCCCAAACTCCGGGTACTCGTTCTTGATCGCGTTGAAGCAGTGCGGGCAGCTCGCGACAATCCGCTTCACCCCGTATTGGTTCAACGTCGTCACGTTCGCCCGAATCATCGTCTGTGCGAGGTACTCGTTGCCGATGCGACGCGCCGGGTCCCCCGTGCACTTTTCCTCGGCTCCCAGGATGGCGAATCGAACGCCGGCCTTCCGCAGGATGCGGGCGAAGGCCTGCGCGACCTTCCGGTTCCGATCGTCGAACGAGGCCGCGCAGCCGACCCAGTACAGGACGTCGATCGGCTCGTTCGCCGCGATCGCCTCGGCGACGGTCCGGACCCCGAGGCCCTCGGCCCACCGGCCGCGCTGGTCCCATCCAATGCCCCACGGGTTGTAGTTCGTTTCGATGTTCCGCAGCATATCCACTGATTCAGGCGGGATCTTCCCCTGCGTCAGGACCAGGTTCCTTCGCATGTCGATGATCTTCGGCACATGCTCGTTCATCACCGGGCACTCGTAGACGCAAGCGTAGCAGGTCGTGCACGCCCAGATCCCCTCGTCCGAATGGACGGTCTGGAACATGTCCGGCAGGCCCTCGACGTGCCCTCCCACGATCGCGCCGCCCTGGTCGTTCAGCGTATCCCGGATGTTCGTGATGATTCGCATCGGGTCGAGCGGCTTGCCAGTCGCGTTCGCCGGGCACGCAGCCGTGCAGCGTCCGCATTCCGTGCACGCGTATCCATCGAGGAGCTGCCGCCATGAGAGTTGCTCGACCCGGTTCACACCGAACGTCTCGGTCTTCTCCAGGTCCACGGTCTTCAACGCGCCCTTCGGGGTCAGGTCCATGAAGAACGTGTTCACGATCGCGAAGATGATGTGGATGTGCTTCGAGTGCGGCACGTAGGCCAAGAACGAGAACAGGAGGACGACGTGCGTCCACCACAAGGTCCGCCACCACAGTGCGGGGTCGGCGCTGAAGATCGAGGTGCTCGCGATCGCCGACGAGATCGGCTTCCATGCCGGGAGGGCGACGGTCCCGGCGGCGGCGTCCGCGGCGTTGAACAGGAGAAATGAAATCACGATGCCGAGGATGAAGCACAGGACGATCGTCGCGTCGCGCATGCCCTCGTGCATGAGCTTCTTCGGTCGGATCACGTACCGTCGGTACAGAGCCATCCCGACCCCGATCGCCGCGAGGGCGGCGATGACCTCCTCGGCCAGGTAGAGCGGACCACTCAGCGAAAACCCCGCGATCGTCGGGGTGGGGACCCGCCAGCCCGGAGCGTACGCCTGGGCCGTGATCTCGACGACGCTCGCCCCGAGGATGACGAACGCCCAGAAGATGAACGAGTGCAGTACGCCCGCGTACCACTCCCGCGCGACCTTCCGCTGGAAGATCCCGTACACGATGAAGTTCTTCACACGGGTCGGGAGGTGGTCCCACCGCGGTTCTTTCCGCCGCGCGGTGAACAGGTACCGAAGACGGAGATACATCTTCCGCCCGAAGATCGAAAGGGAGACCGCGAGGAAGGCGGTCACCGCAACCGTGTCGAGGGCGGTCAGCGCCATGCGCTCTCGAGGAACGCGCGAGCCCTTTTCAACCCGCGGGTGTTGCGAGAACGATCAGCTTGCGGTGGTCCGCGGTCACGGCCTCCCGTCGCCATCCGCCCCACACGCCGACCATCCGCCAACCCGATTGCTCGAGAATCGCAGCGAGGTCCCGCGGCGTAAGCAGGATCAGCTCCGCGGACGAGTCGGTGCGGTGCTTCAAGTCCTGGCCGACACGTTCGTAGAATTTCCATTCCAATCGCAACACGCCCGTCGCCGGCTCGAACGAACGGAACTCGTGTTGCTCCAGCGACCCGATCGAGTGGAATGCGAAGGGTCGCGGTCGCGATGCGAAGAAGTCGCGGTTCAGGAGGTCCAAGATGAGCCGACCGGCGGGGCTCACGTGGGTGGCGAGGCGACCCAGGAAAGCGACCTCCTCCGCCATGGGCCTTCGACCGAGTGCGTGGTCCAAGCAGAGGATCGCGTCGAATCGGCTGCCCGCCGCCAAGCCGGGCAACACGTCGGGGGGCGCGGCCGCGAAGTGGAGGCGGTCGGCGATCGAAGCGGGAATGCGCTCCGTCGCTGCGCGGATGGCCATCTCATTTGGATCGACGGCAGTGACATCGAATCCGGCCTCGGCGAGCCCGACCGCGCGCCTACCGATCCCGCAAGGCACGTCGAGCAGGTGCGCACCGGGCGCGATACGTTCTTCCCGGAGGAACATCCGGGTTGACTCGACATCCTCGAGCGGTGGCCGCACGACCGGCGCAGGCATTCATCGCCTCCCGATGACAATCTGGGTCGGACTGTCGATCGAGGGCGCGTCCATCTTGAATCCGCCGAACGCATCCGTCGGATGCCACCCTCCGCGAACGAGGAGCCGGCGCAACTCGTGGAGACTGTAGATGCCGTGCTCGATCGGCACGGTCAACAAGTGGTCCAGGTCCTCTCCGTTTCGGCGGAAGAACCGCCCTTCGTTCCGCATCCGCGAGCTCGCGAGATCCAGGTGCCGCTGCTCGATGTGGACGATGTCGCCGAACGCCTCGTACCCCTGCGGGTCGAAATGCCGGACGACGAAGTCCCGGTTCACGATGTAGATGACCAGGATGCCTCCGGGGCGGACGAGCTTCGCGTACTCCTGGAGGATCCGGACGTCCGTCTCTTCGTCGTAATAGCCGAGGGACGTCCACAGGTTGAGCGCCGCGTCGAAAGGCCCCTCGGTCGCCGTCACGCTTTCCGTGAGACGGCGAAGATCTCCGACGCGAAACGTCGCTCGACCGGCCACGCCCTCACGATCGGCGAGTTCGATTGCCCGCGCGACGAATGACGGGGACAGGTCAATGCCCACGGTCTGGTAGCCGATCTTCGCGAGACGGGTCGCATGTCGACCGATGCCGCAGGGGGCGTCGAGGATTCGGCCGTCGGCGGGAACGCCGAACCGCCCGAAGATGGCGTGCAGGTCGCGGGCCTGCTCCTCGCCCGTGGACCACGCGTGCTCGTGAACCGCAAGGAACACCTCGGGATGGCGGAGGAACAAGTCTTCGGTCCAGTGGGCCGTGGCCATTGGCTCGCGATGCGGCTCGCCTTATTTGGCCGTGTCGTGGTGCCGCATGCGGGATCGTTGCGGTTTCCGGAACGGCTGCACGATTCCCTCCGGATCTTGTTCGGAGATCGCGTAGTCAATCGGCCCACGTCGGAAGCCCCGTAGATCTCATCATACGCCTCGGGACGGATCTCGTCCACCGCCCCATCGGCGGTCACGAGAACGAGCACGATTTCCGGCGAGTGCTGCTCCAGGAATCCCATGAGCCGCCGGACCCGGGCGGTCCGGCCGCGCGCGACCGGCTCCACGAGGAACAGGATCGGACCGCGTCGCGCGACGATGGCGGGCTCGTATTTCGTCGAGCCGCCCGCGGCGTCGTGCACCCGGAACCGGAGGGAGCGATGTTCGTGCGGGAGCCGCTGGCGGTCCATCTCCGTGCAGATGGCCGTCTCGAGTTTCGTCCGGCATGCATGGCCGGCGCGCCGGGTCACCGGCCCGCCCCGTCCATCGCACCGATGATCGCGCGGGCGAACGCAGAGGTACGGACTTCCTTGGCGCCGGGCATGAAGCGTGCGAGGTCGTACGTGACGACCTTCGAACCCACGACCGTCTTCACCGCGGACCGCAGCCGGATCGCGGCCTCGCGCCATCCTAGGTATTCGAGCATCATGACACCCGCCAGAATTTCCGCGGTCGGGTTGACCTTGTCCATCCCGGCGTACTTCGGCGCACTGCCGTGGACGGGCTCGAATAGCGCGAGGGCGTCCCCGATGTTCCCGCCAGCCGCCACGCCCAGTCCGCCGATCTGGGCCGCGGCCGCGTCGCTCAGGTAATCTCCGTTCAGATTGGTCGTCGCGAGGATGTCGTATTCCTCCGGCCGCAACAGGAGCTGCTGGAACATGTTGTCGGCGATGACGTCCTTGATCACGACCTTGCCGTCCGGCGCCTTGCCGTCGTACATCTTGACGACGTCGTCCCAGGGAATCGTCGACTCGCGGAACTCCAGCCTCGCGACTTCGTAGCCCCAGGTGCGGAACGCGCCCTCCGTGTACTTCATGATGTTCCCTTTGTGGACCAGGGTCACGGACTTCCGGCCGTTGTCGATCGCATACCGGATCGCCTTCCGGACGAGGCGCTTCGAGCCCGTCTCGCTCACCGGCTTGACGCCGATCCCGCTGTCCGGGCGGACCCGCGCGTGGAATTCCTTGTCGAGGATCTCGACCATGCGCCGGGCTTCCGGAGAGCCGCTCTCCCACTCGATGCCGGCGTAGACGTCCTCGGTGCCTTCGCGGAAGATGACGATGTCGAGTCGTTCCGGATGGGTGACGGGGCTCGGGACGCCGGGGATCCAGTAAATGGGCCTCACGTTCGCATAGAGATCGAGCGCTCTCCGCAACGTTACATTCAGGGATCGGAAACCCCCGCTCACCGGCGTGGTCAGCGGTCCCTTCAGCCCGACGACGTACTCCCTGATCGATCCGAGGGTGGCTTCCGGGAGCATGTCGCCATACTGGAACATCGCGCGCTCCCCGGCGGGGACCGGGTACCAGGCGATCCGACGACGTCCTCCGAAGGCGCCTGCGACCGCGGCGTCGATCGCGGTCCGGGCCGCCCGCACGACCTCCGGACCGATGCCGTCGCCCTCGATGAGCGGGATGATGGGGTCGTCCGGCACGCGCAGCCCGCGCTCCGCGATCAGGATCTTGTGGCCCGCCTCGGGGGGACGGAGGACGAGGCGTTCCGACGGCATGCCTCTCGCCTCAAGGACGCTCGTCGATCGGCACGTACACGAGGTCTTTCGGGCCCGCATACCAGTCGAGCGGCCTCAGGAGGCGATTGTCCTCCCAATACTCGATGACCTGAGCCGTCCAGCCGGCAATCCGGGCGACGGCGAAGACCGGGGTGAACAGGTCCGTCGGGATCCCCAGGTCGTGGAAGACGAGGCCGGAGTAGAAGTCCACGTTCGGGTAGATGTGTTTCGACGCGAGCGCCCGCACGACCGTGTCCTCGATGATCGTCGCGATCCGGTAGTACGTGTCGTCTCCGCTCATCTCCGCGAGGCGATGCGCGTAATCCTTGAGGATGAGCGCACGTGGGTCGTACGTCTTGTAGACGCGATGTCCGAACCCGAAGACTTTCTCCTTGTTCCGCAAGGTGTTCAGGACGAACTCCTCTGCGGCCTCTGGGCGACCGATCCGCTCGATCGTGTTCAGGGACGCCTCGATCGCGCCGCCATGGAGCGGGCCCTTGAGCGTCGAGATTGCGGCGACGATCGTGCTGTACAGGTCCGCGAGCGTCGACGCCGCGACCGTCGCGGCAAAGGTCGACGCGTTCATCGCGTGGTCCGCGTAGAGGATCATCGCCACGTCCATCATCCGCGCATGGACCGAATCGGGCCGCCGGCCCGTCATCATCCGAAGGAAATCCTCCGCGTGACCGAGCCTCGGGTCGGGACGGACGACCCGTTGTCCCTTGCGGATCCGCTCGTACGTGGCCACGATCGTCCCGAACTGGGCGACGAGTTGGCGGGCCTTGCGCATGTTCGCCGCGCGCGTCATGTCGTCCCGTTCGGGGTCGAAACTGTACATATACGAGACGGCCGTCCGGAGGACGTCCATCGGTGGCGCATGCTCGGGCATCGAACGGAGCAGCCGCAGGACGGACGGGGGAAGGGTGCGCGCCGTCCCCAAGTCGGCCTTCGCCTTCTCGAGCTCTTCCCGATTCGGGAGATGTCCCTCCAAGAGGAGGAAGACGGTCTCCTCGAACGACGAGTGCGCGGCGAGATCGCGGATGTCGTACCCGCGGTACAGGAGGCGCCCTCGTTGGCCGTCGACGAAACAGATTGACGTCTCCTTCACGTACACGTCGTCGAGGCCCTTGTCGATTCGCGGGCCGGCGAGNTCCGCCTTCAGGGGGGAGACCATTTTCGTCGCCTCAGGGACGCCTGCCCGAGAGGATCGGGGATGCTAAGGTCGGTGCAATATTAAAGGTGAACGTTGTCCGTCGATGGAAGGACGTCAGAGGGGAATCCGAAGGATCGCATCCGCCATCATCCCGATGAGGAGAAGGGCGAGGTAGATTCCGGAGAACTTGTAACCGGCCCAGGCGGTCTCCGCGCTGGGATGGGCGACGAATTTCGCGGTGAGGGCGAGTAGGGCGGCGCCGAGGACGAGGGCGACCGCGAGGTAGATGGCGTCGAATGCGGACGTGAAAAAGAAGAACGCGATGCTCGCGAGCGCGACGATCGCGGTTGAGCCGGCAATCGCCACCGTCGATTGTCTCTCATCCCAAACCGCAGGGAGCATCGGCAGGCGCGCGCGGCGGTAGTCTTCGCGACTTCGGTACGCGAGGGCCCAGAAGTGTCCCGGTGTCCATAGGAACACGAGCAGGGCGATCAGGACTGCCTGGAGGCTGATCGAATTCGCGGCGGCCGCGGACCCCGCGAGCGCGGGGCACGAGCCCGCGAACCCGCCGATCACGATGTTGCTCATGTGGATGCGCTTGAGTCCGACCGTGTAGACCCCGATGTAGACCGCGTAACCGAGCCCGATCATGACGGCCGTCAAGGGGTTGATTCCGAGTCCCGCGATCGCGAGGCTCAGCGCGAGCAGTCCCACGCCGAACGCCAGCGCATGGGCGGGAGGCTCAATGCGGTGCTGCGGCAATGGCCGCGTCCGGGTGCGGTGCATGACCGAGTCGA
>JGI25386J43895_10000169_pt1 | contig 10783 bp, 12 predicted proteins | sample GraSoi013_1_40cm_2_FD_43895 | JGI IMG/M metagenome (IMG submission 43895) | reverse complement strand
TTTGATGATTTTCTCCATTATTTCAGAAACCGTTTCGACAAGATGAGCCTGCTCTTCAGGCAGAGAATGGACACCCGAAACGCCGGGACCATTTCCGACGCGCTTTCAGGCGGATCAAATGGTCGAGGCCGCTTCATCTGTATGGTCCTCGAAAAGAGAGAGAAAGGTGACAGGATCTTCCTGACAGTTGACGACTATGAGGATGAAGCCACTGTCCTCGTTGGGCGGCAGAACTCTACGGTGTACGAGATGGCGAGGAAGATCGTCAGAGACCAAGTCATTTACATCCAAGCCCGGAAAACTGCTGGTCCTCTCCTGATCGCGGAAAGCATTGTTCTGCCCGAGATACCGGATAGAAAGCCGGCCCACGCTAGCGAAGAGATCTATGCCGCATTGATATCCGACGTTCACATCGGGAGCAAGGTGTTTCTCGAGGACGAGTTCCGCCGGGTTCTAAGCTGGCTGAAAGGAGAGATTGGAACCCCGAACCAGCGAGAAGTCGCCGAGAGAGTGAAGTATGTTCTGATCGGGGGCGACCTTGTCGACGGGATCGGAATCTATCCTCGCCAAGAGGTGGACCTTGCGGTTCCCGACATCTATGAACAGTACCGAATAGCAGCGAAATTCGTCAGCGAGATTCCAGAGTACATGGATGTGGTTTTGATACCTGGGAATCATGATGCGGTACGCCAGGCCCTTCCGCAACCCGCTATCTCGAGAGATTTTGCCGGACCTGTTTACGACTCGCGGAAGATTGTTCCACTAGGAGATCCAGCAGAGGTCCGTTTGCACGGGGTCCAGTTTCTACTCTACCATGGAACTAGCCTGATGGATATTCTGAGTGGAGTCCCAGGGCTCGACTATCAACGTCCAGTAGAGGTAATGGAGTACCAGCTACGGGCCCGACACCTGTCTCCGGAGTACGGGAAGATGACGCCGATTGGTCCCGAGCAGGAGGATTTCCTGGTGATAGATAGAGTCCCGGACGTTTTTACATCCGGACACATACACGTTTCAGGTGCAGGCGTCTACAGGGGAACAACGATAGTGAATAGCGGTGCCTGGCAAGGGCAGACGGATTATCAGAAACGGATGGGGCTGGTCCCTAAGCCGGGAATCCTTCCCGTTGTTAACCTGAAAACCCTTGACGTCAAGATGGTCGACTTCCAGTGATAGACCTACCAACCCTCAGCGTTCTAAACACGGATTCGAACATTGTCAATTTAAGAGGAGGTCTACCCCCACCCCATGGTTTCCAGTGCAAATCCTCAACTAACATTGGGTGTGTATGTTACTTTTAGAAAACTTACTGGCAAGGTTAACTTGCATCACGATGATTTATGCTGACCTGTACATTTTCCATAGTAGATTCATCTTAAATTCTGTACGCAAAGGACTGGAGATTCTTCAAAGTCTGCAGAGGAAGGAGGGGGGTAGGGGTGCGTGTTCTAGGTCTGCTACTCGCCAACTAGCTGGACAATGACGGTTCGGTCCCGCGGTCTAACATCTAGCTCAAGAAAGACGATCTGTTGCCATGCTCGTAAGGTGCGTCTTTAGGCGCGAGTCTCTCTAGCGCTAGGGGCAAGTCGGCCCAAAAGTCCTGGTTCAAACTCGATTGTTGTTAGGGCTCCGGTTGATCCGGCCACGAAGATCGTTGCAACTCCATTCTTCATCTTTGAGGATTCGACGATTCTCTGGATCCTCTCTTGTGACGTCGAGAATATCTCCTTCGTGATGTGTCCGAAAGCTCAACTCTTGAGACGCAACCGTCATAATCCCCCGTCTTGTTTCAAGCAAGGAATTAAGAATGAAACCTAGCTCCTGCCGGAGAGGTTCAAGGTCTTGTCCAAGGGAACCGGCCCAAAGGAGCTCTACGTTAAGAAAATCCGTAATGGAACAGTGATCGACCACATTTTAGCCGGCCATGCCTTGGACGTGCTCAAGATTCTCGGAATAGACGGTCGTGAAGGACACATCGTGAGCGTGGCCATGAACGTGATCTCGAAGAAGCAGACCAAGAAGGACATCGTCAAGGTTGAGAACCGAGAGCTCAAACCCGTCGAGGTGGATAAGATCGCGTTGATAGCGCCGAGCGCAACCATCAGTATTATTCGAGACTACGAGGTCGCTGAGAAGACCAGGGTCAAGCTACCGGATTCCATCAGAGGAATCGTTCGTTGTTCAAATCCAGCGTGCGTGTCTAACGCTGAGCCTGTTGAGCCAAGGTTCAGTGTGGAAAAACAGGACCCTCTCCGGCTCCGCTGCTACTACTGCGTCCGAATAATGGAGAAGACGGATGTTCTCAAACAATTCTAGTATGGAACTCTCACCGAGAGAACGCGAGAAATCTGTTCAGGAACTCCAGATACTTTACGGCGAGAAACGCGATGCTATTCAGACACGACTAAACGAATTCAAACAGGTTCTCAATCGCAATGACGATGATGTTTTTGCCGAACTCTGCTTCTGCCTGCTGACACCGCAGTCGTCCGCGAAAACCTGCTGGGCTGCAGTGTCCCGGCTCAAAGAACGAAGCCTTCTCTTGAAAGGAGAGGCTAGCGAGATTCAACCGCAGCTAAACGATGTCCGGTTCGGTGACAGTAAGGCGAGGTATATTGTCGAGGCTAGAGCGACATTCAGCAAAGATGGCAAGCTCTTCCTCAAGTCCCACCTCTCCAGCTTCGCAAACCTGTTCGAGTTGCGGGAATGGATGGTGGAGAATGTGAGGGGACTAGGCTACAAAGAGGCCAGCCATTTTCTCCGCAACGTCGGGCTCGGGGAGGAATTCGCCATCCTAGACAGGCATATTCTGAGAAACCTCAAGAGGCTGGATGTTATTTCTGAGGTGCCGGTTTCGATCACGAAGAAACGCTATTTGGAGATTGAGGAGAAGCTTCGTGGTTTCTCGCGGGAGATACGAATACCGTTAGCGGATCTTGACCTCCTGTTCTGGTCGCGCGAAACGGGCTGGATATTCAAGTAGGCAAGCGAGCCATGGGAAAAATTGGAGTCATGGCGGACAAGGAGACAGCGATCTACTTCAAACTCGGCGGGGTCAAGAACAGCTGGATCGTGAAGTCTGAAGACGAGGCCGTCAAGACCTTCGAAGACATCAAAAACAAGCAGACAGTCTCGCTTGTGATTGTCACCGACACGGTCTTCGATTGGATTAAGGACAAGGTTGGACAAGGAAAGAAGGAGATCGAACTCCCACTGGTTGTATCGATTCCAACAAGACGCGGTAGCAAGTCCCAGGTTGACCTGTTAGCCGATCTCATCAAGAGAACCGTTGGCGTTGAAATCAGGGTTCAGTAGCCCGCGTCCACGATCGAGTTTTTGGTCTGTCCAGTTGAAATCATTGTACGAGAACCCTTAATTCCACTGGAAGCCGGCTCGCAGAAAACCCGGACTGTTTCAGATTTTGTCACAGCAAGGATTAGATCTCATCTTCGAAAGAGTCTTGTCAGGAGGGGAGGTCTTTCGCGACAGAAACCTCCTCAGACATGACTATATGCCCGCAACCCTTCCACACCGGGAAGAGCAGATCCGCCGGCTCGGATCCGTGCTCGCTCCAGCCCTTACAAAGGATCGAGTGTCGAACCTCTTCGCCTACGGCAAGACTGGAACAGGGAAGACAATCGTGACAAGATTCGTTCTAGATCGGTTACAGCGCAAGGCTCGCGAACACGGACGAGCTCTCGATACGAGCTACATTAACTGCCGTCTCTCGGGAACAAACTACAGGGTTATCGCCGATCTCTGCAGATCTCTCGGTCGAGAAGTCCCATTCACCGGACTCGCTGTAGGTGAGCTCCTAGACCGGTTCAGAAACGCGCTCCAATCACGTGGCTCCGCCTTCCTCGTCGTCCTAGACGAGATAGACGCGCTGGTAAAGAGAAGCGAAGACGACAGTCTGCTATACGAACTAACCAGGATAAACGAGAAACTGGCCGACGGCTGGATCGGGCTCATAGGAATATCAAACGACCTCCACTTCAAAGACTTCCTGGACCCCAGAGTCCTAAGCTCGCTAGGAGAGGAAGAGGTCGTGTTCAAACCATACTCCTCAGATGAGCTATACGACATTCTAAAGGAACGAGCAGAACTTGCCCTTCGCACCGGAATTCTGGACCAAGGAGCTCTGCACCTATGCGCAGCCTTGGCCGCAGGAGAACACGGTGACGCACGACGTGCACTCGACCTCCTCAGAGTGGCCGCTGAGATCGCCGAACGATCACGCGAGCCTCGCGTAGTAGAGAATCACGTCCGCGAAGCCCAACAGAAAGTCGAACATGACCGTGTGACGGAAGCCTTGTCATCCCTCCCACTCCACTCGCGAATCCTTCTAATCTCAGTAATGCAACTGGAGAACGCGAGGAAAGAGAGCTCGGTAACGGGGGACGTGTACGAGGTGTATCGAGAGTTGTGCGGCGCCGGTTCAGTCGAACCTCTCACCCAGCGAAGAGTCAGCGGGCTGCTCAATGAGCTGGATATCATGGGGGTGCTGAACGCGCGAGTAGTCAGCTTCGGCAGGTACGGTCGTACAAAGAAGATACGGCTGGGCGTCGAAGCTCGTGCGGTGAACACTTCATTCAGCGCGGACGAGATGGTTCGAGGACTTCTCAGCTACGTTCCACGGAGTGTCCTCAGACATCAAACTAGTCTCTAGATGTATTGGCATCGATGACGGCCCGTTTCCGCCGAAAACCAATGACAAGGTCAGACATGCCCCGCTCCTAGTTGTGTGGCTGAAAGGGGCTCATCTACAACAACTAAGAACTGACTGGATTACTGTAGATGGACTCGACGCAACTAGAACGGCCGGGTCTCTACTAAGAGGGTCTCTGCATACTCCGGTATTGTTGTTAGGCGTGACTTTTGGAGGGTTCAATCTTATCGACCCTTGGAAAATACAGAAGTTGTGCAAAGCGCCAGTAGTTGTGGTTGTGGGTTCCCGACCTAATAACAGGGCTGTGAAGCGTGCCCTGTTCAAACATTTTCCCGATTGGGGAAAGAGATGGGAACTGATCAGATCACTCGGTTCCTTGCACAAGGTTCGGACGATGCCCAACGAGGGTCCAGTGTTCTTTGAACGGTTCGGATGCTCAACTCGCGAAGCTCGTTCCATCCTGAAAGCATCAGCATTCGTCTCGCGAATGCCAGAACCCTTGCGGCTTGCAAGCGTCCTTGCTAGAGGTCTGTTCTCCTCGGAACCTTCCGACTAGGTTTCCAGTTACAGGAGGCTTTAGTCGTCCCGTTGATGCTGCTGTGGACAGTCAACGTAAGAGTTCATGGGTTTTGTGTTGGTGAGTTTGGCATGACTGGGAAAAAGGCCAATCGAGAGAATCAACTGAACGATTACTTCCGCAGGCGATGTTGCAATTACGAGAACTTCACCTGTGACAGGGTCTGGGAATGCGCGATGTGCGCCCGCCAGTCAGTGAAGGTTGATCCAATAATAGATGAAATCGAGTCGACTGCTGTAGCTTCGCGGAGGAGGTGAGTTGAATGGAGACTTTGCGTGAGGAAGAGGTTCTCCGTCTTGAGGAGGCTTTGCTGAAGAGGATGGAAGAGAGGCTTACCCCTCTGATGGAGCAGGCCGCGCGAGATGCCGCTCGGGCAGCGATGCAAAGACTGAGGTTGAACATGATGGCTCACATCAGTAGACATGAGGAGACGATACAGCGGCTCGCCAAGGCGGCACTGGCTGAAAACCATGTTCCTAGATAGTGGCCTCGTTCCTGTCCCTCATGACCCATGAAGAATGATGTTCAGTGGTTAGTACGCAAGATTGGGCGATTCACTATGCAGCAGTAAGAGGGATTCGGGCTTTCTCTAGGCATTCTTGCATGTTGGGCAAAGCGGAATCTTGTTTACGATCCCCTTTGTCACCATGCAATCTGTGCAAAGGTGCTTGCGGCAGGAGCTGCAAGTTCTCTCGTGCTCAGTACACACCGTCCCACCACAGACCTCGCATATTGCCCTAGACTTTTGATCACAAAGTGAACACTTCTGAGTGTCGTCCCAGATCATCTTTCCTGTGGCCGCTTGAAGGATCTTCCGATAGGATTTGCCCGCGGCAAGCATCTCCAAGGTCACTATGGGAATATGGAGCAGTTGAACCCCCGTTACGGTTGCATCGTCATGACCGCTTACCGTCTCCTTGGTCTTAGATCGGATCATGTCCTCGGTTACTCCTGCCGGCGCGACTGTGACGGTGTTCTTCATCTCAAGTTCAGGAGGCAACTTCGGCATGGAACCTGTTGATGGTTCGATCTCGAGACAATCAACAAAGAAGCCAGTTGATGGAAGATCATCCATGTGTCCTTCGAAGAGAGCTGCGTCGCACACCCGCCCATCGACACCGTCAAACACGAGAACTCCCAGCGCTAGTTTTCTTCGTTGATTATCGATCTGGAAATTGGCAAAGAAATATGGCCGAAACTCAAGCTTGGGCATAGAGGATAGCCTGAGGAAAGCGCCGTTCGCCAAGCCATGAGCTAAGAGGCGAGACGCTGCAGCTCTGGCTACAGGTAGCGTCCCCGGAACTTTGTGTCTCTCTGGGGCCTTGATGTTTTCTACCCTCTCCTTTAGCTTAGCTAGGTCCCAGAGTTCCACGCCGAGCTTGCGGGCCATGAATTCCGCGTTGCCCCCGAACCCTTTGGGGGAGACGTAGATTCCGCTCTGAATTCCTAGACTTTTCAAGCGAGCCGCGAACTTCTCCACTTGTCGTCCTTCAACTTGACTAGTTCCTTCCCAGCACTCAAAAGCGACTTTCTGTACCTTCTTGCCCTTCTTCCGAGAGGCGAGAATGTCCACGAAATGGTTCGGCGAATCCCCTGTCTGTGCGTTTTTCTCCACCTCGAAGCCCTCGACCCGGCAGACGTCGCAGACCATGTCCACTACGAAATTGCCTGATTCTGTTCTTGCACCTGTGGCCATGTAAGACCCGCGTTTGACTAATTCGAAGGGGTCAAAGTTGCGGAATAAGCGTGATGTAACTTGCCAGCGTCATTGAGACCAGGGTGAGCAAGATAGAATAGTGACGGATACAAAACCGTATCCATGGGGAATTCTGAAATGCCCAAAGGCTGGCACGAGGGGACGCGTGCCGTTATTGTGGAAACGCTTCGCGATAGGATACTCTCAGCACTGTTGGAGCGGAGTAATCTAACTATAACACAGTTCGAAACGCTTCTGGTAGACCAGCTTGGACATGATATGGCGAATAAACGCCTAACGCGCGGTGATATGGCTCAATTGCGGCGAGATCAGAGAGGAATCAGCCGCGGATCCTTCAATAGGACCCTAACTCAAGCAAGACAAAACGTTGTGGAGGCAATTCACACCATTCTTCTCCTTGGTTACTGTGGGCTAACGGAATCGCCAAGCATCGCACCCTTTCTGGAAGCTTCAGAACGTCTCAAGACTTCCACTTCGCAGCTCAGAGATGCGGCTCAATCTGACCCTAGCGTGTATCAGAGGACAGTGGATTCCATTATCGAGGACCTTGAGAATGCGTTTCAGGCTCTGTTCGGAAGAAACCGTGATACGTGACGTCACACAAGTGATTAGGCATCACATGAGTCACGCCGATGGGCGCGTATTGCTGATCGAGTGATCCTTCCGACGAGCTTGAGAAGGTACTTGACACGACACGTCATCCCCTTGACATCATGATGCAACGAAGAGGTCACGCCTCCATCACTTGTGACGGCTTTTTGTAGGGGTCAACCTCACAATCGTTAGTGTTAAATGCATTTGTCGAGCTTATGGTGACGTCACAGCCCATATCGCGTGATGTCACAGAAATGTTTGGGATAGGGAAAAGGTCAGGTGGAACGGGGGCTCCGGTCCTCATTGAAAATAGAGACGTTGCAAAGCTATTCTTCGACGTATTCTCGACAAGGCTCACCTCTTTCGAAGCGAGCTTGAAGGACTTGTCTATTCAGGTTGGAACGCTCAAGGTATCGAGCGATCAGTCCAAACTTTCTGATCTGGTGTTGCTTGAGCGGCTTCAAAAAACAGAGAAGTTGCTCGGGGAGTCGTTGAACAGGATTAGGGAGGTTGCTGATGCAGTTCTGCGTATTCCGGCGACAATCCCGACCGTAGCCAAGGAGTTCGAAGAGAGATCGGAACTCGAACAACCCGTCCTGCAGTCGGCTAGGGGCCAAGCTCCAACTCCGACCGACCCTTCTGTCGTGCAACCAGGTTCATTGAACTCAATAACGACTCCCACGGAGCTCCAGGTTCTCACTCTTCTTGCGGAACAAGGTCCGAAGTCCGCCCCAGAAATAGGAAGAGTTGTGGGGCGTTCCAGGGAGCATACGGCTCGTTTGATGAAGAANCTCTTCGATGAGGGATATGTTAGACGAGACCCGACCCGGATCCCGTTCCGATACTCGACTGTGGAGCGCGTGAAACAGAGCTTTACTAAGGCTGAAGGGAAGGAGCAGGAACGAGAGACTGTTTCTGCTCATCAAGCCTGACCTGGTAAGCTAAGCCGAGCTTTTCTTGGTGTCTCTCAAGAACCCCTCGGTCTGTGAGTCTCGTTAGGTATGTGGACACCGTGCTCAAGGGTATCTTTTCCTTGAAGGTGGTTTCGAATATCTTTCTCGCGTCACGTGATGTGAAGCTTCTTCCCTTCAGATTGGATATGATTGTGCTGGCCAGTCTGTCGAATTTTCGGGGGGAGAGCCCGAGAGCCGTAGCCGACGCCTGCGGCGTTCCGGACATCAACTCAACGAGGTCCAATATCTTAGCCACCTTCTCCCTTGTCACAGGACCGTCGATTGCGATGGAGTGTCTGACGCCTTCCGGGTCATAGAATTCCACTTTCAATCGTCGTGGTCTCATCTTTGTTCCTCGAGAAAAACTAGGGACTTCACAGTTCACCTTTCACATGTAGAAAAGGCTCACGCATCACTATTGGCGTTAGTCGTGAACGGGTATTCGCGGGTAATCCGACCGTTTCCATAAGTTCCAGTGGAAATGAAGGGGTCTACGAGGAACTTCACTGGTAGTGAAGNGATTTCAGGGCTAAAATAGGAAACACGCCAGGGAAGAGGCTCGGATGCGAGTGAGGATCCGCGATTGTGAAGACTCTCAAGTACCCGTTGGGTTGGGAGGATTGACTCCTTTGTCAGGTCCGGCTTGCGTAGGCGCCGGCGGCAGTGTGTTTTGAGGTTCTGCGGGTGTGTTGACCCACGGTTCCGGTTTTTTCTTTCGATGTCTTCGGACAAGTTTCAGAGGTTCAATTATCGGTGTGAGTAGAAGAGGGAGAAGGAGGAGATAGGAATACGGTTGGAGGTCGGTAAACGTTCTAGTAAACTGTGTCCATGGTCCGCTTGATGACGAGATCAGTGGGCTATCGGTCGTAACCGTGTATCGGATCTTTGTTCCATTCGATGCTTGCCAGACGAACTCCGTACTCGCAGGTGATAGAACATAGATTCCGCTGCTTTTTGTTGTGGCAGTATAGCTGAGGAATTGTGTCTGTCCGGGAGGGAAACTGGCGAACTGGCCGGTTTGTACTCCGTTCGGTGAGATGTCGAGCGTTTTCTGGTATGAGGGTGGCGCCTGGTCATCGGTGACGTTGAGGTTTGTGACTGTGACGTTGTCGAAGTTCTGGATCGTAACAAGGATGTTATGACTGGTGCCTAGAGGTCCGTTGAACGGGTTCACGGTTTTCTGTATGGTTATGTTTGGGGCGAATGGATAGGTGAAGTTCGCCATGAAGTCTGATCTTGGTGTGATCGTGGCATTGTAGATGTATGTCGAAGTGAAGTTGTTGTAAATGGGGTTGTAGGGAGGTGTCAGCCCGAGCGGGCTGTAGAGAACCGTTCCACGTTGGAAGCTGATGGAGACGATGGACGCGTTTGAATTGGTGTCCCCCACGATTCCAGTCTGGAATCCAAGAAGTGTTTTCAGGCTGAGGTAGTGTTGTCCTGCTTTGTAGAATTGGCGTGGGAATTGGGTGTTGAGGATGAAGCTGAAGGCTTGGGTGGGCGTTTTGTTGAGTGGTGCTGGGAGGCTTATGCTTGCGAGGCCGATTGCCGCGAAATATTGGAGAGATTGGAGGTTGGCCGGTTTGATGAGGGTGGAGAAGCTTGAGCTGGGAAGGAGGCCGAGAACTCGTGTGAGAGCGTCGTTGTTTGTGAGCTCAGGATTTGGCGCATAGATTGTGACAGTGCCTTGGCCTGATGGAACGGCGAATGCTTTNGTGAAGCTGACACCAAGGGCTTGGGAGAATTGTGCGGCGACGTTGTCGGATTCTCCTCGAGTCGTGGCTGGGTCTCCTGTGTAGAACGTGATCAGGGCGGGCTGTGAGAAGAGGCCGAGGATGAAGCTTGGTATGCCGAGACTGGAGCTGGTGCCGAGGAATCGCGTATAGTTGTTGTTGATTATGAAGAGCGAGAGATTGTTTCCAGCGTAATTGTTGTCTAGGACGAGGCCTTTGCTTGTTAGGTCGAGGTTTGTCATTCGTAGGCTGGCGTTCGGGGCGCCAAGCATGTCTAGTCCGATTGCGAGGTTTTGCTGATAGGGCCCGCTAGGTGGAGCTTGGGTTATCGGTCGTGGGTTAACCGAGTGATACGTTGGGATCATAAGGAGAATTGCGAGTGCGAGTAGGAGTAAGCCCTTCTTTGGAAAGGTACTAGTGCCCGTGTTCTGTGGCAGGGCTGTTTTCTTTGTCTTGATCGTTTTCCAGATTGTCTTGAGGATGAAAACGTCTCCTTGCCAGAAGAGGGAGGCTGCTCGACCGGATATTGTGGCTACGGCGAAG
>JGI25386J43895_10000166_pt1 | contig 10867 bp, 8 predicted proteins | sample GraSoi013_1_40cm_2_FD_43895 | JGI IMG/M metagenome (IMG submission 43895) | reverse complement strand
CGCGAGGTGGCGGGGCTCGCGCGGAGCATGCAGCGGGCCCGGGCGGCGGCGGAGCAGGAGGCCGCGCTGCGCCTGGCGGGCGAGTCCATCTGGACGGAGGAGCGCCTCAAGCAGTTCGTCAACCTCCGCCTCGCCGGCCGGCCGCTCGTCGTCGTGTCCAACCGAGAGCCGGTGAGCCACGTGCGGAAGGGCGGGCGGATCCAGACCCTGACGCCCGCCAGCGGGCTCGTGACCGCGATGGATCCGATGATGCGCGCGTGCGGCGGCGTGTGGGTCGCCCACGGGAGCGGCGACGCCGACCGGGAGACCGCGGACGCGCGCGGGCGGCTCGGCGTGCCGGAGGACGACCCGCGCTACACGCTGCGCCGGGTGTGGCTGACGAAGGAGGAAGAGCACGGCTACTACTACGGGTTCGCGAACGAGGGGCTCTGGCCGCTCTGCCACATCGTGCACACGCGGCCCGTGTTCCGGCCCGACGACTGGGCCCGCTACCTCGAGGCGAACCGCCGGTTCGCCGCGACGGTGCTCGACGAGATCAAGAACGCCGAGGAGCCGCTCGTCCTGATCCAGGACTACCACTTCGCGCCGCTGCCCGCGCTCGTCAAGGCGGAGCGGCCCGCCGTCAAGCCGTTCCCGATCAGTGTCGCGCCCGAGTTCGTGGACGATCCGCCGCAGCGCACGCGCGAGGAGCTCAGGCGCGAGCTCGGGATCTCCGCCGANTTCCTCGGCGTCGGCGTCGAGCGGGTGGACTACACCAAGGGACTCCCCGAGCGCTTCCGCGCGCTCCAGTGGTTCTTCGAGCGCTATCCCGAGTACCGCGAGCGCGTGGTGTTCGTCCAGCTCGGCGCGCCCAGCCGGACCTCCATCAAGCGGTACGCGGAGCTCGCGCTCGAGGTCGAGGCGACCGTCCGCGAGGTGAACCAGCGGCTCGGGACCAAGGGCTGGCGGCCGATCGTGTACCTCTCCGGCCACCACGAGCACCGGGAGGTCTGGTCCTACTATCGCCACGCGGACTTCTGCATGGTCACCTCGCTCCACGACGGCATGAACCTCGTCGCCAAGGAGTTCGTCTCCGTTCGCGACGACGAGGACGGCGTCCTCATCCTGAGCCGGTTCGCGGGCGCGTCCCACGAGCTGCGGGACGCCCTGATCATCAACCCGTACGACCTCGCCGGGACCGCCGAGGCGATCCGCACCGCGCTGGAGATGCCCAAGGACGAACGGCGCGCGCGGATGACGCGGATGCGCCACGTCGTGAGCGAGCACAACATCTACCGCTGGGCCGGGCTCCTCCTGAGCGAGCTCTCCCGAATCCCGGTCGAGACGCCGGGAGTCAAGGCGTCCTGACCGTGCCGCCCCGTCTCCTCACGCGTCTCGAGCGCGAGCTCGCGTGCGGCGCCGGTCTGGTGGCCATCCTCGACTACGACGGGACGCTGACCCCGATCGTGCCGTCGCCGCAGGCGGCGGTCTTGGCACCGTCGGTGCGGACGACGCTCGAGCGTCTGGCGACGAGCGACCGGGCCCGCCTGGCGATCCTCTCGGGGCGCGCGCTGGCGGACGTCCGGGCCCGGGTCGCCCTCGACGACGTCATCTACGGTGGGTGCCACGGGCTGGAGATCCGGGGCGGCGGTCTCGCCTTCCGTCACCCGGGGGTCCGCGCCACCAGCCTCGTCACGGCGCGGCGCACGCTGGCCGCCGCCGCCGACGCGATCCCGGGCTCGCGCGTCGAGTTCAAGGGGCTCGCGGTGAGCCTCCACTACCGGCGGGTCGCGCCGTCGCGGCGCGGCGCGGTGCGCGAGCTCGTGACGCGCGTGCTCCGCGGCGTCCCCGGCCTCGCGCTCATCGCCGGTCGCGAGGTCTTCGACTTCGTCCCACGGGTCCGCTGGAGCAAGGGCGAGGCCGCGCGCTGGATCGTGCACCGCGCCGGACGGACGCTCCCGCGTGGCAGTCGCGTCGTCCTCTACGCGGGCGACGACGCCACCGACGAGGCGGCGTTCGCCGCGCTGAAAGGGCGCGCGCTGACCGTCCGAGTCGGCAACGGACCGAGCGCCGCGAACTACCGCGTGCGTGACGTCAGGGAGATGCAGGCCGTGCTCCGCCGACTCGCCGTCGCGCTCGGCTGACACGATTCCGTCGAGAGGGGGGTCGATCGCCCGACCATGCGTACCGCCGCGCGCCCATTCCTCTTCGTGGGCTGCGTCGAGCTGCGACAGACGCTCGACATGCACGCGCTCGACGAGCGCGAGCTGATGCATCGCGTGGCCGAGGTGCCGGCCGACTCCGTCTTCTTCCACACCTTCGGCTACTTCCTCCGCCACCGGCCGTTCACCACCGCGTACGGCAACGACTTTGCGCGGTGGGCCGCGCTCGAGATCGGCGACCGCGCGCTCGCCGAGCGTCTGGCCGTCGTCGATCCGTTCGCGTTCCCGACCGTCGAGGCGCTGCGCGAGCATCTCGTGACGATCCTCCAGGACCACCTCCGGGCGCGCGGCGGCGACCTCCGTGTCGAGTTCGATCGGGCGTTCCACTTCCAGCGCTCCCACCTCGTCGAGGTGGAGCTCGGTCTCGCGGCGACGACGCTCGCGGAGTTCCGCGCCGGCCTCGCGGCCGCCGACGCGACCGCGATCTATCTGCACGCGGTCGAGGCGCGGGCGCGGGGTGGCCGCCGTGCGGGTGACTTCGCCGAGTGGCTCCGGGGCGCGCTCGAGCTGCCGGCGCTCGCCGAGCGATTCGAGCGGATCGACCCGTACCTGACGACCCTCGAGCGGGTCCGCGGGCGGCTCCTGAGGCTCGTCGACCGGGCGCTGGAGGAGGAGCGGGGGTGAGCCGGATCGACGACTACCGTCAGGTGGCGCCGCCGGGCGCCGTGGACGTGATCCAGAAATTGGCCGAGCGCGTGCGGGGTCGACGGTTCCTCAACCTGACCGGCGGTCGGCTGGGCGGCGGCGTAGCCGAGATCCTCCGCACGGCCGTCCCGATCCTGAGCGACCTGGGCGTCGACACGAGCTGGGAGATCACGGGGGGCGATCAGGCCTACTATGCGACCGCGCGCACGCTCCAGGCGACGCTGGAGGGCGCGGAGCGCGTGCTCAGCGACGAGGGGCTCGCCCACTGGGTCGAGATGAACCGGGTGAACGCCAAGAAGCTCGCGCTCGACGCCGACCTCGTCCTGGTCCACGACGTCCAGCCGGCGAGCCTCGTGNCCCACCGGACCGACGGCCGGTGGGTCTGGCGCTGCCATTTCGACTGCTCGTCGGCGCGTCCGGCCGCCTGGTCCTTCTTCCGGCAGTTCGCCGACCAGTACGACGCCGCGGTCTTCTCGCTGCCGGGATTCGAGGGCCGCCTCGGGATCCCGATGTACGTCGTCGAGCCGTCCATCGACCCGCTGTCGGAGAAGAACCGCGAGCTGTCGNCGCGCGAGCTCACGGACATCCTGACGTCGCTCCGTGTGGTCCGGGACAAACCGCTGCTCGTTCAGATCGGATCGTTCACCCACGGTGACGACCCGATCGGCGTCGTGAACGCCTATCGGCTGGTGAAGAAGCACCACGACGTGCGGCTCGTCCTGGCGGGCACGGGCGGCGACGAGCCGGATCGGGTCGAGATCGGNAACGAGCTTCGGGAGGCCGCCCGCGAGGACCCCGACGTCCTCGTGCTCGAGCTGCCGGCGGAGGCGTACCGTCAGATCAACGCGCTCCAGCGCGCGGCCACGATCGTCTTGCAGAAGTCGGTGCGTGCGGGGTTCGAGCTCGGCCCCGCCGAGGCGATGTGGAAGGGCAANCCCGTGATCGGTGGCTACGCCGGCGGTCTGGCGCAGCAGATCATCCCCAACGCGACGGGCTACACGGTCTACACGGTCGAGGGCGCGGCGTTCCGGATCCGCCACCTCCTCAACAATCCGGAGCTGATCCCCCGGATGGGCGCGGCCGGCCGAGAGCACGTGCGGCGGTCGTTTCTCATCACGCGCCACCTCACGGACTTCCTGGCGCTCATGATCCACCTCGCGCGATGACGGACCGCGCCCCGGGGTTCGCGCTGCCGNCCGACGTCGAGCCTGAGCTCGAGGGTGTCGCACCGTGCGAGATCGCGATCGGCGTGCTCACGTACAACAACGCGGAGACCGTCCCGGCCGTGGCCAAGGTCGTCCGCGCGGGTCTCGAGCGTCACTTCGCCGGCGCCCGGGCCGTGCTGATCAACGCCGACGCCGGCTCGACGGACGGCACGCCGGATCTACTCGCGGCGGCCGGGCTCCCCCTCGTCCGCGCCCGTCANGCGACGCCCCTCGCCCAGCGCGTCGCCGTGCCCTTCCACGGCGTGCCCGCGCGCGGCGCCGCGCTCCGTCTCACCTTTGCCGTCGCCCGGCGGCTCGGTGCGCGCGGCCTCGGCCTGCTCGAGGCCGACGTGACCTCGGCGGCCGACGAGTGGCTCGAGCGTCTCCTCCGTCCCGTCCTCGAGCAGAAGGCCGACCTCGTGGTCCCGGTGTACGCGCGCCACCGGTACGACGGCACGATCACGAATCTCGTGCTGGCGCCGCTGGTCCGGGCGCTCTTCGGACGACGGCTGCACCAGCCGCTGGCGGGCGCCCGGGCGCTCTCCGCTGGGCTGCTCGATCGGCTGCTCGCCGACCCGCGGTGGCCCGCGCCCGGAACGAACCAGACCGACCTCTGGGTCGAGGGGACCGCGATCGCCGAGGGCTTCGCCGTCTGGGAGGCGTGGCTCGGCCACCGGCGCGCGACGTCGCGGACCCTGACGCCGGACCTCCCGACGATGGTCGTTCAGGCGGTCGGGGGACTCTTTGCCGTCATGGGCGGATACGACGACCTGTGGCTCGACATCCGTGGCAGCGAGCCGGTCCCCACCGCGGGCACGCCGGCGCCGTCGTCTGTGGAGCCCGTGGCGCTCGACGTGGACCGCATGGTGGGCGCGTTCCGGCGCGGCCTGCGGGATCTCGGCACGATCTGGGAGCACATCCTGGCGCCCGAGACGCTCGGCGACGTCCTGAGCCTCGACGCGGGCAGCGCGGCGCGGTTCCGGTTCCCGGACGAGCTGTGGGCGCGGGTGGTCTACGACTTCGCGCTCGGCCACCACTACAACGTCGTCTACCGTGAGCACCTGCTGCGCTCCTTCGTCCCGCTCTACCTCGGCCGCACCGCCGCGTTCGTCGTCGCGACGCGGGACCGCGACGTCGGGGCCGCCGAGACCCACCTGGACGGAGTGGGCGAGGCCTTCGAGCGGCACAAGCGCTACCTCGTGGAGCGGTGGCGATGACGCCGCGCGCGCCTGCGGCAGGCCACCCACGGACGGCGCCGGGCTCGCGGACCTCGCTACAATGACCGCCGCGCGCGACTGGTACAAGGACGCCGTCTTCTACGAGGTCCACGTCAAGGCGTTCGTGGACGGCAACGGCGACGGCGTCGGCGACTTCGCCGGACTGACCGAGCGGCTCGACTACCTGGCCGAGCTCGGCGTCGACTGTCTCTGGATCCTGCCGATGTACGCCTCGCCGCTGCGCGACGACGGGTACGACATCGCCGACTTCTTCGCGGTCCATCCCGCGTACGGCACGCTCGAGGACTTCCAGAAGTTCCTCGACGCCGCCCACGCGCGTGGCCTCCGGGTGATCGCCGACCTGGTCATGAACCACACCTCGGACGCGCACCCGTGGTTCCAGGCCTCACGCGCCGATCCCGCGTCGCCCTACGCGGACTACTACGTCTGGGACGCGACCGACCGGCGCTACACGGACGCGCGCGTCATCTTCGTGGACGCGGAGAAGTCGAACTGGACGTGGGACCCGCAGCGCAAGGCGTACTACTGGCACCGGTTCTTCAGCCACCAGCCCGACCTCAACTACGACAACCCCACGGTCCGCCGCGCGATGCTCGACGTCATGCGCTTCTGGCTCGACCGCGGCCTGGACGGCTTCCGCTGTGACGCGGTCCCGTACCTCGTGGAGCGCGACGGCACGAGCTGCGAGAACCTGCCCGAGACTCACGCCGTCCTGAAAGAGCTCCGCGCGGTCATCGACCACGAGTACGGCGGCGACCGGCTCCTGCTGGCGGAGGCGAACCAGTGGCCGGAGGACGTGCGCCCCTACTTCGGCGACGGCGACGAGTTCCACATGGCGTTCAACTTCCCGCTGATGCCGCGCCTGTACATGGCGCTCCGCCTCGAGGAGCGACGGCCGATCGTGGACATCTACACGCACACGCCGCCGATCCCGCCCGGGTGCCAGTGGGGGCTCTTCCTCCGGAACCACGACGAGCTGACGCTCGAGATGGTGACCAACGAGGAGCGCGCCTTCATGTACTACGCGTACGCCCAAGATCCAGAGATGAAGCTCAACCTCGGGATCCGCCGGCGGCTGGCGCCGCTCGTCGACAACGACCGGCGGCGGATCGAGCTGCTGAACTGTCTGCTGCTCACGCTGCCGGGCAGCCCGATCATCTACTACGGCGACGAGATCGGGATGGGTGACAACGTCTACCTCGGCGACCGCAACGGCGTGCGCACGCCGATGCAGTGGTCGAGCGACCGGAACGGGGGCTTCTCGACGGCGGCCGAGGGGACGCTCTACCTGCCCGTGATCGCCGATCCCGTCTACGGCTACCAGGCGGTGAACGTCGCCGCACAGGCGCGGCAGCCCGCCTCGCTCCTCAGCACGATGCGGCGGCTGATCGCCGCGCGCCGCACCTCGCCGGTGTTCGGCCGCGGCACGATCGCGTTCCTGCGACCGCGCAACCAAAAGGTCCTCGCGTACCTCCGGCGGCACGGGCGCGAGACGGTGCTGATCGTCGCCAACCTGTCGGGGGCGCCGCAGCCCGCGGAGCTCGACCTCGCCGAGTTCGCCGGGGTCAGGCCGATCGAGATCCTCGGCGACACGGTCTTCCCCCCGATCCAGGCGGCCCCCTACGTCGTGAGCGTCGGGCCACACGGGTTCTACTGGTTCCGACTCGATCGGTCCGACGGCGCGGAGGAGCCGTATGGGATCGAGAGCACGGCCATCTAGCCCGGCGCGGGCGCCGTCGCCCGCGCGCGTCGAGGAGGCGCTCGACCGCACGGTCGCCGCGGAGCTTCCCCGCCTCCTGCCGCGCCAGCGGTGGTTCGGGAGCAAGGGGCGCGCCATCGCCGCCGTGAGGGCCGCCGACTGGGCGCGGCTCGGTGAGCGCGGCTGGCTCGGCCTCGTCGACGTCGCCTTCGGCGCGGGCGCCGACGAGCGGTACCTCGTGGCCTTCGTCCTCCGCGCGGGCGCCGCGCCGCGCGGCGCCCTCTCGCTCCCGCTCGATCTGGCCGAGACGTCCGTGCGCGCCGAGGACGCGTTCGACGATCCCCTCTTCTGTCGCGCGCTGCTCGAGGGGTTCGGGCGGGGGACGAGCGTGTCGAGCACGCGCGGCCGCCTCCGCTTCGTCAGGGGGGACGGCGCCCCCACCCTCGCGCAGGCGGCCGCGCTGGTGCCCCGGCGCCTCAGCGTCGAGCAGTCCAACACGTCGGTGGTCTACGGCGATCGCTTCGTCCTCAAGGCGCTCCGGCGGGTCGAGCCGGGGGAGAGCCTCGACTACGAGATCGGCGCCTTCCTGACCTCACGCGTCGGCTTCGCGCACGTGCCCCCGGTCGCCGGGGCGATCGAGTACGTCCCGGCCGCGGGCCCCGCGGCGACCCTCGCCATCCTCCAGCGCTACGTTCCGAACCACGGCGGCGGGTGGGAATGGGCGCTCGAGCAGCTCCGCGGCCTTCGGGACGTCGTCATCACCACCCGGGCGCAGCATGAGCCGATCGACGCCTCCCGGCTCGGCGCGTTCGTCGAAGCCTCCGCGGCGAGCATGCTGGACGCCCTCCGCCGCCTGGGTGCGCTCACGGGCGGCCTGCACAACGCGCTCGCCTCGGACGCCGCCGACCCGGTCTTCGCTCCGGAACCGATCACGGCGGCCGACACGGGCGCCTGGGGCAGGCGCGTCGCGGCGGACGTGCGGCGCACGTGCGAGGCGGTCCGGGCGCGCCTCGACCGTGTCCCACCGGAGCTGAGGGACCAGACGCGCGCGCTCGCCGCGGGCGAGGGAGCGCTGCTCCCGCGCGTGCGCGGCCTGGACGCGCTCGCGGACGCGGGCTGCGCGAAGATCCGGATCCACGGCGACTACCATCTCGGCCAGACACTCCGCACCGACGACGGCTTCGTCATCCTCGACTTCGAGGGCGAGCCCGACCGCCCGCCGGCGGAGCGGCGGTTGAAGCAGTCGCCCCTCACGGACGTGGCGGGGATGCTGCGCTCATTCGACTATGCGGCCGCGACGGCGTTCGGATCGTCGGACGAATTCGCCGCGGCTCGGGCCGCGTGGCGCCAGCTCGCGACGGGCGCGTTCCTCGACGCGTACGTCGAGGTCCTGGCGCGCGCGCCCGTGCGACTCCTCCCGGGGTCGCGGCTCGCGCTCGAGCGGGCCCTGGCCGCGTTCGAGCTGGACAAGGCGCTCTACGAGGTCCGATACGAGATCGACCATCGCCCGGGCTGGATCGGCGTCCCTCTGGACGGGCTCTCGCGCCTCCGGGAGCCGCCGGGGCCGCAGCGCGCTCAGCGTTCGGCGCGGGCGCGCTGGGAGAGTGTGTAATACCATGCGTTCGCCAACTCGCAGCAGAAGCGGAAGCCACCGAAGACCAGGAGGGATCATGGTGAACCAACGGGTCCGTGTACTCGCCGTCTCGATGCTGGTGCCCGCGGCGATCGTCGCGGGGTGTGCGAAGAGTCCCGTCACGGCGGACGTCGCCCCTCCGCCCCCGGCCGCCGCCCCCGCGCCTGAGCGCGCCGGCACCGCCACGACGCCGGAGGGATCGGTCGCGCCCCTGGGGGAGGTCACGACGCGACCGGGCACGACGCCGCCCAGCGCGCCCGCCGGCGCGCCGGCCGGCGCAGGGGAAGCGCGTGCGCCGATCGGGCCGGCGCGTCCGTCCGTCGCGGAGTTCGCCGCGCGGGCCGAGCTCCAGGACATCTACTTCGACTTCGACCGCTACGATATCCGTCTGGGCGACGCGAGGCTCCTCGACGCCAGCGCCGCTGGCTTCGGGCGAACCCGGCCTCGCTCGTCCTCATCGAGGGTCACTGCGACGAGCGGGGCACGGACGCCTACAACATGGCCCTCGGCGACCGACGCGCCAAGGCCACGATGGACTACCTCGTCTCGCGTGGCATCCAGGCGGAGCGAATCACCACGCTGAGCTACGGCGAGGAGCGGCCCGTGTGCCGGGAGCACACCGAGGCGTGCTGGGCCAAGAACCGTCGCGCCCACTTCCTCGTCAAGGCGCGCTGACCACCGGCCCCCGCGGTGCGCCGCCTCCTGCTCGTACTCTGGGTCGCCGTCCTGAGCGGCTGCGGGGGAAGCGCCCTCGAGCGCGGACCCGTCACGCTCGTGTTCAAGTACGCGCGCATCCTCGGGCCGGCGGATCCAGTGCCAGAGCTCCTCCGCGAGTTCGAGGCGGCGCATCCGAACGTCCGCGTCAGGGGCGAGGCACTGCCGTGGACGTCGGACGAGCAGCACCAGTTCTACGTCATCAACCTCGAGGGCCGGAGCCCGGGCTTCGACGTCATGATGCTCGACGTCATCTGGGTGCCCGAGTTCGCGCGCGCCGGGTGGCTGCTGGACCTGACTCCGGGCCTCCACCCCGGGGAGCTCGCGCCGTACTTCCCGAGCACGGTCGCGGCGGCGACCGACCACGGCCGCGTCTGGGCACTGCCCTGGAACATGAATGTCGGGCTCCTCTACTACCGCGCGGACCTCCTCGGGAAGTACGGGCTCGCGCCGCCCGAGACCTTCGACGAGCTCGCGCGGCAGGTCGTGAGGATCCGGGCGGGTGAGCGCGACCCCGCGCTCGACGGCTACCTGTGGCAGGCCAAGCAGTACGAGGGGCTCGTCGTGAACGTCCTCGAGGCGTTCTGGGCGAACGGGACGCGACTGCTCGCGGACGACGGCACCCTCTTCCCCGAGCCCGGGCGGGCCGCCGAGGCGCTCGGGTTCCTCCGCGGGCTCATCGCGTCGGGCGTGAGCCCGGCCTGGACGCCCGCGGCGGACGAAGAGCTCTCGCGGCGCGCCTTCGGCGACGGCCGCGCGGTGTTCCTCCGGAACTGGCCGTACGCGATGGACCTGTTCCAGGCGCGGGACTCGCCGGTGCGCGGTCGCGTCGGGATCGCGCCGCTCCCGGGGTTCGCGGGCGGCCCGCGGGGCGCGGGCTCGACCGGCGGTGCGCACCTCGGCGTGTCCCGGCGGAGCCGCCACCCGGAGCTCGCGGTCGACCTCGCGCGCTTCCTCACGAGCGAGCGCGCCCAGAAGGCCATCGCGCTCGGCGCGGCCCTCTCCCCGACGCGCGAGGCCCTCTACCACGATCCCGGACTCGTGCGGAGCCGACCCGAGCTTCCCGCGCTCCACGCGCTCATGCGCGCGGGCCGATCCCGTCCCGTCACGCCTTACTACCTCCTGCTCTCCTCGACCGTCCAGCCCGAGTTCTCGGCGGTCCTGGTTGGCCTGAAGGCGCCGGCGCGCGCGATCGGCGACGCGCGCCTCCGGCTCTCCCACTTTCTGGACGCGCTGCGGTGACCGGGCGCACGCGCGCGGCCCGGCGGCAGGCCCTCCTGTTGCTGGCGCCCACGCTCGTGGCGCTCACTGCGCTCACGGTCTACCCGGGATGCTGGGTGGTGTGGCTCTCGCTCCAGCACCGCGTCCCGATCTTCGGCGTGGCGCGCTTCGCCGGGCTCGACAATTTCGCGTTCCTCGCGGTGGACCCGCGCTTCTGGAGCGCCGCCCGCACGACGACGGCCTTCACCGCGCTCTCGGTCGCGCTCGAGCTCCTGCTGGGCGTCGCGGTCGCGCTCGCCCTCGCCCGCCAG
>JGI25386J43895_10000165_pt1 | contig 10886 bp, 8 predicted proteins | sample GraSoi013_1_40cm_2_FD_43895 | JGI IMG/M metagenome (IMG submission 43895) | reverse complement strand
CGTTCTTCGCTTCAGCAGGAGACACAGGCGCAGACTTCGGCTTCGGCGTCGCGATGAACAACTTCCCAGCTTCCGACCTGCACAACGTAGCGGTAACCGGAACTCAGGGATTGCCCTACAATGAAACTGGAACCCTCATGCCTTGCCCAACATCCACACCTTTCTCATGCACTTCGGGACTGTCCTCATACCATGGACCATGTGTGCTCGGTCGAACGGTGCCACCAAATTGTGTACCCGATGGGTACGGTGGTGAACAGGTCTGGAATGAGCCTAGTTTCGGCCTCGCGACTGGTGGTGCACCAAGCTTACTGTTCGGCGTTCCGTCATACCAGGCTGGCCTCGGCCTATCAGCAAGGGGTCCGGATGTGGACTACAACGCAGCCATCGACGGCGGAGTCTTGGTCGTCTACGGAGGCTTCGGATCTCCAGTCCTATTCATTGTTGGAGGTACAAGTGCTGGTTCTCCACAATGGGCGGGGATCACTGCCTTGGTGAACCAAGCTCGCGCCAATGCGGGTAAAGGTCCGATCGGCGACTTGAACCCAGCCCTCTACGCGATCTACCACAGCGCACGCTACGCGACAGACTTCCACGACATAACAGTGGGCAACGACCAACTAGTCGGCTCATCCGTTGGTTTCTCGTCAGGCACAGGATACGATGTCGCATCAGGCATCGGCTCCCCTATCGTAGACCAACTGATCGTCGACTTAGCAGCAGCATAAGCTAGAGCTGAAAATGGGAGGGACGTCCTCCCAAAATCCCCTTTTCCCTTCTTCTTTGAAGCCATTACGGCCGCGCTCCACTGCCGTTTACAGCTTAGTTGATTAGATCTGGGTGTAAATCGTTGGTTTCGGGCTTCCAATGTCCTCCGGTCTTTGGTAGCGAGAATGAGATTAGTCTCAGTCTCAAGAATTACCCCGGATTCGTGTTGTCGGTTTACTGTTTGGTGTTCCGGTTCCGAATCTTCTTTCAACTCGGGTGCGCGGGGCAAAGGGCGCAACCTGCTGGATAGGAAACATTGGTAGTGGGGGAGAAAGCCTCAATCCGGTTGTTGGTGGTTCCCGAGGAGTTTCCGGTATCGGCAACGTAGACATTCCCCGAGGTGTCCACGGCTAGACCGCCAGGATCGACGAGTTGGCCATTAGCCGACCCCGCGGTTCCAAAGGATGTGAGAAACGCGCCGTTGCTGGTGAATTCTTGGATCCGGTTGTTGAACGTGTCAGCCACATAGATATTTCCAGTTGAGTCCAGAGCTAGGTGTCCTGGGAGATTGAACTGCCCATTTCCGGGACCCGAGGTTCCCCACGACNTGATAAATCCTCCAGAACTGTTGAATTTCTCAATGCGATTGTTTGATGAATCGGTAACATACGCGTTGCCTAATGAGTCCACAGCGATGCCAGTCGGATTGGTGAATTGGCCGTTGGCTGTTCCAGTGGTCCCCCAGCCTGTGATGAAGGTTCCAGAGCTGTCAAACTTCTGAACTCGGTCGTTTGAGTAATCCGTCACGTAGACGTTGTTTGATCCGTCGGCCGCAACCCCGTACGGGTTAATGAATTGTCCGTTTCCGGTTCCAAAGGAACCCCATGCTCNGCTAAAAGTGCCGTTTGGAAAAAATTTTTCGACTCGGCTGTTGGAGTAGTCTGTAACGTAGACGTTACCAGCATGGTCAACGGCAATCCCGATAGGACTGTTGAACTGCCCGGTTGCGCTCCCGGTTATTCCCCAAGCCAAAAGAAAAGTTCCCGTGACTGAGAACATTTGAACCCGATTGTTTCCTTCGTCTACAATGTAGATGTGACCTGAACTGTCCAGAGCCGTGTCATAAGGGCTGGAAAACAGGCCAGGTCTTGGATATGTGAGACTTGAGATGTAGCTTCCTGTATTGGCCGACAATTTCTGCACCCTGAAATTGTTAGAATCTCCTACGTACAAGTTCATCTGAGAGTCTACTGTGACGCCGATTGGGACGTTAAACTGTCCCGGAGATGCCCCAAGGGTCCCCCATGACGAGATGAAGCTGCCGCTGGTGCTGAACTTTTGAACATTGTTCCGGAGACTGTCGGTAACATAGATGTTGGACGCGTTGTCGACCGCCATCATTGTCGGTGAGGCCAAGGTGCCCCCTGAATTCAGGCCTCCCCATGTCAGGAGAAAGCCTCCTGTTTTCGTGAATTTCGTTATATTGTCCGACATGGAAGCAGTATCGCTTACATACACGAATCCTGACGAATCCACCGCCACGCCATACGGACTCAAGAATTTCCCGGGGGTTGTACCAAGGCCGCCGAATGAGCCTACGTATGTTCCGTTATTCCTGAAGATCTGAACACGCTGATTTCCCTGATCTACCACATATACGAACCCAGTAGCGTTAACGCTCAGTCCGAGTGGGGTCTTGAATTGGCCATTTCCGGATCCGGTCGAGCCCCATGAGGTGATGAAGCTCCCGGCAGAACTGAACTTCTGAATGTTGTTATTCACTGAATCAGAAACGTACACGTTTCCTTGGGGGTCGCGAGCTAGTCCTTGGGGGGTTTTGAATTGTCCGGGCCCAGTCCCTGAGGATCCCCAGGTGGTCACGAACGATCCGTCGTTTGCTAGTTTGTATACGGCGTAGTTCTTGGCGTCGGCGATGAACAAGTTGCCCGATGAATCGACGGCGACGCCGTTGGGAATTATTGGCCCTCCATAAGAGCCCCATTGTCTAGAGTAGGCAAGGGAGTTGGTTCCAGCAACTATAACCTGGCTTCGGCCGCCTGCTGTGCCAACCAGGCCCATGGTGCCCTGCGTGATTATCAGAATGGCGACGGAAAAGGACAACACCAAAAGAATCGCAGCCAAGAAGGCGTTCGGTCTCTTTTCTGGATTAGTCATGCGAGAGCGAGACGCGTAATTCACTCGTTTAAGGGGACGTTCCATCGACGAATTACTCAGCCGAAGTCACCAAACGAAGACGCATTCTCTATTCCCGTTTCAAAGTCCAAGTCTTAGAAAACACTTTCCCAGACGTCCCGGTCCCTCATTGAGTTGGAAATATCCAGGGATAGCCAACGCCGCCTTGATATCTCTTCGGTGAGAGCCAGTCTAGAGGTGAAAGGAGGCCTGAGCGTATGTACCCTGGCAGATTTCACAACATATTCCTCCAAGTCTGAAGTCTGGGGCGAGAGAGAGTAATGCGAAATTCTTTGTTAGTTATTCCAGAAAGGCCTGGTCGCTATGAACTGTAGCTTGGCCTCTAGAAGGTCCTTATAGAATTCTTCATCGCTTTCATGCATCTTCGACAGAACTCTCGAAGCGGTCTGCGGTCCTATTCCATACACCGATTGTGCGACTATGGCTCTCCTTCCATAGGCAATTACGAGATCCGCTGAGCGTCGCGCTCTCGTCAAAGCCTTCCGCTCGTTCTCGTCAAGAACCTGTTTGTCTCGCTTTTTGTGAAGGATGTTCGTAGTGTAGGCGCTGGACCAGAAAAGTGGAGCTAGAAGTTTGGAGCTGCAATCTTGGCATACCGGATGTTCTGGAAGACTTGCTATACTAGCATCTCTGGTCAGCTTGCCGCAGTCGAAGCACAACATGTCGATCGATCGTCCTTCGATTGAAATGCGGAGTCGAGCCATGTTATCCGAGGCAACGTTCTCCGGCGCGATTAGCTCAGGGATGTCAACATGTCGATAGAGGATGTGGTAGGCCAGTGGCGTGGGCTTGTCTTTGGATCTGAAAAATCTCAGGTCCATGTTTCCTTCTCTGATCTGTTTGAAGATCTCTTTCACGCCGTCGAAGTCAGAATGTTCCATCAGTGCTTCCCTGATTGTCTCGTCGTAGATGGGAGTGAGCCGAAATCTCAGCATCAGCTCCTTCATCGCATCTCCATACATGAGCCGTCCACGGGCCAGTGCTCCGAACCTCTCGGCGACGTGTTTCATGTGGAGCTGCCACGGGAAGTGGCGATGAAGCACTCCGTGACACGCTCCTCCTAACACAGCCTCTTCGACCCCGAACACTTGTTCCAGGAACAGATCTTCTAGGTCCAAGTCAGACGTGTCAGCGGTCATCTCAAAGAGAATCCGGTAAGGGTCCGACCACCACATTCGGACGAGGCCTTGGCGACGGAAGAGTTCCTCGATAACTTCTCCAAGTGTGAAGTTGAGTATGTCGCCGAGATGGGTATGAAGTATGATGTATCGGTCAAATCCTTCGATGAGGACTCGTTGATCAGTTGGGACAGGCGCACCTGTACCCCTGTGAGTTTCTATCTCCTCAATAAGTCGCCTTAGTCCATAGGTGTCGCAAGGCCAGCGCTGGGCGAGGGTCTCAACTGCTGTCGATTTCGTGGTCTTGTCATCGAGTAGCTTGTCCACCATGGATCGGTAGACTCCGACCCTGGTTGCAAGTGCGCGGGGCACGGGGAGTATCTGCCCGTCCCATCCTGGGATGGCGGCGGTGGGGTCGACTATCGGGAGAACGTAGACCTTTCCATCGTCTGTGATCTGTTTGATCTGCCAGACCCGACCCTTAACTATGAAGTTGAGTCCGACGCGTGCCTTTGTTATCATGAATTCTTCTCCAAGGATGCCGACGTTTTGCTGGCTGGTAAGGTCCACGACCAAGTAGCGGCGTTCGTCCGGGATCATGCTCAGGTTTTCGAAATAGTAGAACCTAGTCCTAGAGGTGCGGTATAGGACGCTGTCATCTTTCTTGAGGTATCCCATCTTGCGCATGAATTCGATGACCTTGTCAACCGCCTCATCCTCTAGGTCTCGGTATGGGTAGGCTCCCTTGATCGTGGTCTTGGCTTGTGAGATCTCAAGGCTTCCGTCCGAGTCCATCAGCACTCCAGCGATCTGATGGGCGAGCACGTCCAACGCTCCAACGTGGATATTGGTATGCTCTAGTCGTCCTTCGTTTGCTAGCTCGATTACTCCCACAGATTCTAGGATATCTTCTGTGGAGACTGAAACTAGAACTCCTTGGGAAGTTCTTGTTAGAGTGTGACCTGATCGTCCTACGCGTTGGACCAGGCTGTTTACTTGTCTCGGGGACATGTATTGTACGACGAGATCAACGGATCCGATGTCTATTCCGAGCTCAAGGGTGCTCGTGCAAACAAGGCCTTTGATTTCTCCGGCCTTGAATGCTTCTTCGGCTCGAACTCTTTCTTCTCTCGGGAGCGAGCCGTGGTGGACCATTATTTTCCGGTCCATCATGTTGAACTTGGATCCGAGTAGCTCGGCGTTGACCCGGCTGTTAACGAAGATTAGAGTGGAATCATGAGCTTCTACCAGATCATCGACCAGCGTTAGTCGTGCTGCTGCTTCAGGCGTAGTGTATAATCGTCGAGCAAGCTCTCGATCCTCCTCTCCTGGTGCCGGATATTCTACCTTGTACTTGGTTGACTTGTTGAGTGGAATCTGCACCGTCTTGACTAGCTGACCACCTCCGAGGAATAGTGCTATCTCTTCGGGGTTGCCGACCGTGGCTGAGAGCCCGACTCTCTGGAAACCGTTTAAGCAGATCTCTCTGAGGCGTTCGAGGCCGACAGTCAATTGGACTCCTCTACGGTCGCCTGCCAGCTCGTGGATCTCATCGACAATTACGGATTTGACGTGACGAAGATGATCCCTCATTCGTTTGCCTGGCAGTACAGCTTGGAGGGTTTCCGGTGTTGTGATCAGGAGGTCGGGGGGTTTGACTGCCATTCGTCTTCTGTCTCTGGCGGGAGTGTCTCCGTGTCGAACTTCGACCGAGAAGCCGAGCTTGCTAGACCACGTTTGGAGCCGCTTGAGGAGGTCTCGGTTTAGCGCCCTGAGCGGAGTAATGTAGATGAGTGAGATTCCTTGTCTGTCATGACTCCGGATCATTCTATCGATTAGTGGAAGGAGGGCTGCCTCGGTCTTGCCTGAACCTGTGGGGGCGATTATTAGGACGTTGTCGCCCTGCGCTATCAGGGGGATGGCTTCGATCTGTGGTGGAGTAGGTTTTGAGATTCCTGTCTCTTGGAGCAATCCTTTCAGTGGAGGAGAGAGGAGGGCGAAGGTTTCCGAGGCCATGAGCTCCACTAGTGAATGATATGATTAGAGCGTCTCGAAGATAAACTTCCTAGGCGACCAAAAGTGTCGTCCTGCGGATTCTTATTTCTTCTCGGTTATTTTCTTCAAAAAGTCCTTGTAGTCAGGGGCTTTCATGAGACCGGGCAGTTCTCTCTTCAAATCTTCAGGCTTGATTATAGTGATCCATCCTTCTCCGTACGGGTTCTTGTTGACCAGTTCGGGAGCATCTGAGAGCGTGTTGTTAACCTCGAGTACCGTACCTGAGATTGGGGAGTAGACGTCAGCGACGGCTTTCACGGATTCGACGGTGCCGATGCTTTGCATATGGGCGACCTTAGCGCCTATTTTTGGCAGGTCGACGTATACGATTTCGTGCAACGAGTTCTGAGCATAATCGGTTACTCCGACTCTGCACTTGTCTCCCTCAAGCCGGACCCATTCGTGTTCTTTCGTGTAGTACACATCTTCCGGAACCTTGTACTCGCCTTTCATCGCAGGTCCCTTCTGGAAATCCATTGGAGGATACGATTCGGTATAAAGATTGCAAGAAGGATTACTTCGTAGCTCGCAAGCTACCGGCTTCGTCCTGCTGAAGCTGTGGCACAAATCATCGGATAGTAGCTCGTTCTCAGGCGTTAGCTCTGTATTTGCTTCATGAGTTTTGGGATTTCTGTCCAGCTTTCGACTCTGAACACTTGGCGTAGTTCGGGGACGGTCCTGTTCCAGGGTCTGCTGTAAAGTATTCCCCACATTTTCGGGTTGCGCGAGATAAGAGGCATCAGTTCCGGGGCGTCGTCGATGTATACGTCGTAGTTGAGAAAGATCTTGTCCTTCCATCCTGGGACACGCACGAAGCGCTGGTACGGGATGTTGTATTCTCTAAGCCAGTTTTTTGCCGCGTTTACGCTTTCCTTGCTACGTCCTGTCACAACATCGATTTGTCCTGAGCGGGCTATCTTGCGGACTTTTTCTGCCAGTCTAGGCTCGGTGGGCGGGATGCTTTCCCAGTCGTCCCATGCTTCGTCCAGGAGCTGGAAGAACTGTTCTCTGGTGATCCCGAGCTTGCGCCATGACGCCCAAGTATCTAGATCGGCAATCGTGAGGTTCGTGCCCAGAAACTCGTTGGCGTGCCTGCACCATGCTTCCATTGTCTCAGCTAGGACCCCGTCGAGATCGACCGCGATTTTCAACCGCTCATTGTGTGAGCCCGGCAACTGGACGATTTCATAGGGGGCGCGAGAGTCTTTAACCTTAGGCGAGTTACGGTCGCGCATGCCGCGAGATATACCCCTCCTAGAGGGTATCCGCTCTCTTCGGTCAGTCAGGAAATTCACGCTTGACCCAATCCTTGAAGACAAGTTGAGAATTATCCTCGAGTCCGCGTCCAAGGCTGCTTCTGGTAGCAATACTCAGCCGTGGGAGTTCGTCGTGGTTCGTGATGCGAAGATGAAAGCGCGGCTCAAGGAACCAATGCTGAGAACATGGCTCGAAAAGCTTGCCGGCGGTTCAGGAATGTCCCAGCGTATGCGCGATGTCTATGACGAGGCAACTGAGATGCTTCGGAACACTGAGACAGTGCCCGTGATAATCTACTGTTGCGTTGACCTCGATCGTGTTGGGAAGAGCGAGGAGGTCCGGTACGCGAGCATCTATCCAGCAGTCCAGAACCTGATGCTTGCAGCCCACGCGTTAGGTCTCGCAACCTGCCTGACTGTCCACGGGTCAACCCCTACTCGTGGAGAACCAGAGGTCAAGAAGCTACTAGGGATTCCTGAACACGTTAAGATCACATGCCTAGTCTATCTAGGCTACCCAGCAGCTAGACTTGGCCCTCCCAAGAGGAAGCCGATAGAAAAATTCACACATTACGACCACTGGTAAATCGCGCCTTTGTCGTGCGTTTTCCGCTTTCTAAGCCCAAATTGAACCCGTATCGGGAATCTGGGAACCGCCCCAACTATCCCCCATAAATCGTTCGGGAACCGGCCTAGATTACGCGTTATTTTGCTCTGCGATTAAAGCCAGGATTGTGCCCTGAATCGCAAGACTCGCCGATAATCCATACCAGACAGAAAAATTTCTCTAGAAAAAGGAGGAGGGGTCTTGCACAGAACATCTCGCGACGCAAGAGTGACGATGAGTCTTATTGTTCGCTGCCCATCGAGGTTTCGCGGTTCTGATCTTCCCGGCTGAAGCTGGAACCGAAGTCGGAGAATATTGAAATATTCTCAGTTGACGAGGAGCCGAACAGGGAACTATCAGATGGCACCTGCCAGGATGGCAGCGTTGCGTCTGGACTCGCCGCAGGACTCGCAGCCGGCGGTTTCGCGGTAGGCCTGGTTTTCTTTCCCTCTTTGACATACATTATTACAATCTTGTACGACTCGCGGCAGCTTTTGCATCGTCCAACCTGGACAACCCGTTTGAGCCTGAGAGTATGGGTCTTGCAGCTGGGACAGTCGATGAAATGGCTTCGGACGACCGGCTCTTCCGTATTGATAGTCTTCATCTATGCAACGCCTCCAACCCTAATGACTCACGACATAGCCATTCTGTAACTCGCCCAGAAGGCCCAAACGTGACCTATTCCCGATCGCAAGGACGAATCTTCCTAGATCCACTAATCCGAAAGGTTATGAAAACTCGAAAAAAAAGACTAGTCCAGGATTTCAGCATCAATGGTTTTGACACCCTTAAAAGTAACATAGACGTGAAATCTGAACATATCAAAGAGAAGGTTCGAAGTTGAGCCAGCCGAGCAACTCGTTTTACGACCGGGCCAAATCCCAGACCAATCTACAGGAGAAGATCATGCTCCTAATTCCGGGATTCCATGGATACAAGGAGAGAGAGATCCGGCGCGAGTCGGACAAGCTTCTCAGAAACCAAATCTACCAGAAACTGTCCGGTGCCGAAGCACAAGCCAAGGACACCTACAGATCACTCGTCAACCAAGGCATCAACGACACGTGGGACGACACAGATCATCTCATGGCACGGCTCGACAGGGTTGTCGAACGAATCAACCACTCAGAATACGGATACGCCGGCTTCTTCGACGTTACAAAAGTCAAGGAACCCGATTTGGATCGCATGATGGATTATGACATGCAACTCTTACAGATGACGGACAGCGTAACAACCGCCATCCAAGGCCTCAAAGATACCGTGGATAATGGACATGTTCAAGACGCCAGAGGAAAGATCTCCGACGCAATGAAAGCCGTCGACGCCCTCGAGACCGCGTACAACGGCCGCAAAGACGTAATCCTAGGAGTCCAGCAGTAAATGCCACAAGTCATAGAGTGGAGAGCAGCAGGCCCAGACGACATCGTCTGGCGATATCCAGTAGAAGAAATCACCAACGCGGCACAGTTAGTCGTTCACGAGTATGAGACGGCCGTCTTCCTCAAAGACGGCAAGGCATACGACGTCTTCCCTGCTGGTAGACATACTCTCACAACTCTGAACCTGCCGCTGATAACCTCCGCGTACCGAATATTCTTCGGCGGCAAAACACCGTTCACGGCCACAGTCATATACGTCTCTACCAAACAGTTCGCCGGCAAATGGGGCGCAAAAGCTCAGACTACCGAACTCGCCCCCTTAATGGTTCACGGGACAGCATGGTTCAGGATAACAGACGCTAACCTTTTCGTCAACGAGGTCGTCGGCGGACAAGGAGCCTATAACACCGGGCAAGTGGACGATTTCATCCGAGGATTCATCAACGAACGAGTCATCGATGAAATGTCAAAATACGATCTTCAAACCGCGTTCACCCAGCTAGACAAAGCATCGGTCACAGTGAAAGTCAACATCAACGACGCTCTGAAAAGACTCGGAACCGACCTCGTTGACTTCAAGTTCGAAGGCATCGACACCTCCGACCAGTTCCGCGACAGGCTCTTCTGGATCAAACAGAAGGCCGCAACATCGGACGTGTTGAGGATGGAGACCGCCAAGGACATTGGATCAAGCATCGGCTCGTCCCCCGGCGCAGGCTTCGGAGCAGGAATGGTCCTCATACCCCAAGTTATGAACGCGCAGATGCAGCCATCAGTACAACCGCAGGCGGCACTCGTTGCATGCCCCAAGTGCGGAAACGGTGTTCAACAAGGAGCCCGATTCTGCCCTAACTGCGGAGCCACCATGTTCGTGGCGCCTACCGCTCAAGCTACGACGCCTTGTCCAAATTGCGGGAAACCGGTCGCAGCGGGGACCAAATTCTGTCCCGAATGCGGGCAAAAAATGCAATAAGCCACTCAATTCTAGACTCGCGGTCGAGGCCCGTCTCTTTCTATCCACATCGTACTCCACGCCTAGACCGGTTGTTTCTTCCCATAGGAACATCCTCTCGACTTACGAGAAACCGTCGGGATGGCTGAGAAATGAGCTAAGCTAGCCGGAGAGAGTGTCGTCAGGCTCGGTTTCAGAAGAGCTCTTTACCGCTTTCCGCCATTCTCTCGCCTTGTCCCCAAGTCCGCGAAGTAGCCTGTCCTCTTCACGTGTAAGGAGTTCGCCTTTGCCTATCTTACTTCTTAGCGAGGATATTGTCATCTCGTCTACCTCTATCGGATATCCTGACTCTTCGATAGAATGCAAAAGCGACCTGGCTTGAATCTTTCCCGCTTCGGCATCCTGTGTCTTTGCTTTCCCTTCGCCACTGGTTACCTTGCTTGGTCCGGTTGAGATTGGTATGAAGGCGATAATGTCGGTGATGGCGCCTGTGCGTTCTGACTGGTTCCTGAGGGATGGTGTTACCTTCATCCCTATTGATACTCGATTAGGATCGTCCATGTTGATCAGGTGGACTATTCCTCCCTTGAC
>JGI25386J43895_10000157_pt1 | contig 11026 bp, 7 predicted proteins | sample GraSoi013_1_40cm_2_FD_43895 | JGI IMG/M metagenome (IMG submission 43895) | reverse complement strand
TCCGTCAGCTCGAGGCCCATGTCGCCGAGGCGGGCGGCGTCGCGGGGTTCCCCGGCACCGAACCCGTCTCGAACGCCGAGCTCCTCGAGCAGCCCTGCGACGTCCTGGTGCCGGCCGCCATCGGCTCCCAGATCCGGGAGGACAACGCCGATCGCATCAAGGCAACGATCGTCGCGGAGGGGGCGAACGGGCCGACGACCCCGGAGGCCGACGCGATCCTGCGCGATCGCGGGGTGACGGTGATCCCCGACATCCTCGCGAACGCCGGCGGCGTCATCGTCTCGTATTTCGAGTGGGTCCAGGGTCTCCAGTACTACTTCTGGCGCGAGAGCGAGATCACGACNCGGCTGCAGGAGATCATGACGCGCGCCTTCAACCGCGTGTGGGCGCTCGGTGCCAAGGAAGGCACGGACTTGAGGACGGCCGCCCTCATGGAGGGCGTCCGCCGCGTCGCCGAAGGCTACCGAGTCCGGGGGCTCTATCCCTAGCTCAATCGCCTCCCCCAGGAGGGATTGCGCGGGCAAGGCCCGCGCTCGACCGCTGGCTCCTCCGTCGCCGTTAGCCGGNGGCACGCGGCCAGGCGTCGCGGAGGCGCGCGGCCGAGACCTCCGGCGACGCCTCGTTGACGAAGATCCCGCCGACCCGGTTCGCCTGCTCCGGCTGGACGACGATCTCGAGGTGCCAGTGGTAGTCGTCGCGGATCGTCGCCCAGTCCCCCTGTAATATGCGTGACCGGAGGTTCGGCGCCGTNTGGAGCACCATCTCGAAGCCCGGATCGCCGAGGCCCGTGGCGAGCGTGCGAAAGTAGTCCGAGAGCAGGCGCGCGAGACCGTGCGCGGTCTCTGCAGTCAGTCCCTCCTCGAACGAGCAGCCGTGCTGCCGTGGCAGGATCCAGGCCTCGAGCGGGCCGCGCGCCGCGTACGGCACGAGCGCCGCGAACGCCGGCGTGAGGGACACGACGCGCTCTTCGGCGGCGATCTCCTGGCGGAGCATGTCGCAGTAGAGACAGCGCCGCTTGTACTGATAGTACTCACGCGCCTCCCGAAGCTCGCGCCGCATCTCATCGAACACGATCGGGATCGCGCTCACGCGCGAGTACGGATGGTGCGGTGGCACGCCCGGCTTCTTATGGCGCCGCGAGACGAGGATGTCGCGGATCTGACCGTCGCGCTTGAGGTCCACGAGCCGATCGCGGTACATCCACAGCACCGTCTCGAGTGCCTCGGGCGCCATCGTCGCGAGCGTGTCGTCGTGGCGTGGCGATTCGACGATGAGCTCGGAGGCGCCGCGCGGCGTGAGCCTGTCGAACATCCCCACGCCCTCGCGTACCAGCTCCCACTCGATCCGGAAATACGCATCCGCCTCCGGCACGACACGAACGGACCAGCCCGGGCCGTTCGGCGGAGAGCCGTCCTTGCGGTACGCCGCGATCTCTGGCCCCGTGAAGTGCTCCGCGCCGGGACAGTAGGGGCAGTCGCCCGCAGACGGCCACTTGCCCTTGGGGCGGATCAGCACCCAGTGGCCTCGCGTCGGGTCCTTCCTCAGCTCGTCCACGCGAGCCTCCGAAACGAAGNCGCGGTCGGGCGCATCTCAACTATGATACCTATGGCCGCGNGACGGCCGGCATAGATTAACGCGGAGGCCGGGATGAGCGCTCACGCTGTCACCGTGTATTCGAGCCCGACCTGAGGGCCCTGCCACGCGGCGAAAGAGTTTCTTTCGTCTCAGGGGGTGCCGTTCGAGGATGTCAACGTCATGGCGAACGCCGACGCCCGCGAGGAGCTGGTCCGACTCACCGGGCGGATGGCCGTTCCCGTGATCGTCGTCGATGGTCAGATCGTCGTCGGCTTCGACCGGGCCAGGCTGCAGACGCTCCTGGCTACTCCTTGATCTGACCCTTCAGTTTCCGGAGGTGCTGTCGGGCGACGTCCACCCAGTCCTTCTCGGACTGGAGCGGTGAGGCCAGCTGGATGTAACGCTCCCAGTGGGCCATCGCCTCCTTGGGGTCGATTTTCTCGTAGACGAGGGCCATGTTGTACAGAGCGCCCGTGTGCGCGCTGTCCACCTCGATCACGCGCTTGTACTCGTCCACCGCTTCCTTATACAGACCCTTTTCCTCGTACACCTCGCCGAGCCCCATCCGTGCCTCGACGAGCTGTGGGTCGAGCTCGATCGCCTTCTTGTAGGCGTTGACGGACTCGTAGTAGAGCCCCTTCTCCGCGTAGTAGATCTTGCCGAGGCTCAGATAGACCTTGGGGTTGACCGGGTTGAAGACGAGCGCCTTCTGGTACGCCACGATCGCCGCGTCGATCTCGCCTTTCGCGGCGCGTGCGTCCCCCAGGCCGACGTGGGCGTCGGCGTAGAAGGGCCGGAGCTCGATCGCCTTGTTGTACGCCTCGACGGCCTGGTCGAAGAGGCGCCGCGGCGCCGCGAGGAANAGGTCCCCGAGCGCTTTGAACGGCTCGGGNTAGGCCGCGTCGAGCTGGGTCGAGGCACGGAACTGCGCGGCCGCCTTCCAGCGGTTGCCGAGCNTCTGGTGCACCGCCCCGAGAGTGTAGTGCGCGACNACGAAGTTGGGGTCGGCCTCGATCGCCCGCGCGAGCAGATCCACCGCGGTCTCGTTGCCCTCCTGGGTCCCGCGCTGGAGCGCGATCGCGCCCCGGGCGAAGAGCTCGAACGCGCGCAGCGACCGGGTCGGCATCGCGGCGCGCTCGATCCGCGCGGTCTCGGCGGGCGTGAGCGAGACCTTGAGGGTCCGCGCGTAGGCGACCGGAACGCCGGCGATCTTCGCGAGCTGCTCGCCCTCCGGCGCCGCGAACGGCTCGAGCTGCACCGTGTCGGCCCCCGTCGCCTTGACGTCGAGCAGCCGCGGCTGAATCACGAGCTCCGTGGACCGTCGGGTCACCGTGCCGAACAGCGCCGTGTCAGCGCGCACGGCNCGCGCCGCCTGACCGAGCGCTGCGTCGCCCCACACCTCCGGCTGGCCGTACGCGCGCAGGCGCGACCGCTCGATCTCGACGAACGCCGGGTGCTGCGCCAGCCCCAGCGACAGAACCTGGGCGATCGCCTCGCCGATCCACTGCTCCTCGCGGTCGAGCGTGCTCGCGTCGAAGGGCACGATCAGCATGACGCGTGGCTTGACGCTCGTCGCCGCCACCACGGGCAGCGCAATCAGACTCCCGAGCACCAGGACCCCGAGCCTCCACCGCCACTCGAGTCCACGCATCACTGGACCTCCTTCCGCGTCCCTCCACGTCGAGCGAGACCCACCACCCATCCGAAGGCGCCAGGGCCGAGACGACGCAACGCGATGTCCGGGATCAACAGGACCGCGACGAGCCCGACGAGCCACGGCCAGACCTCGACCGTGATACGGGACCGCCGGCGTCCCGTGAGAAAGGCATCGCGTGGGGACGCGAGCGCCGACCCGCCCGTGAGCTCCGCCAGCTCGCGAAGGAGCGCCTCGTCCACCCCCAGGTCGCGCAGCTCCTGGGCGTAGGGCACCACCAACCCGGCGAGCTGCGAGCCGATGACCCGGTCGGCGCGCCGCTGCGCCATGCCCACCAGGTACACGCCCTCCTGCGTGACCGGGAAGCGCCCGCGGTAGCGGCCCGGCCCGACTTGCTCGAGGTCGATGACCGTGCGCTCCCGGTTGGGCGCGACGACTCCCACCTGGGAGTCCAGGAAGTTGATGAACTCGCCCTTCGTGTCGACCGCGTCGACGACGATCTCGCCGACGTCGTCGTGCCGCTCGACGAGCGCCACCGTGTCGCTGCGCGACCCGCTCCGGAGTGTCCACCGGACGAGCTGCGACCAGAACTTGTTGAAGTCGCGCCACCGGAGCCAGAGGACCGCCCACTTCGCCTTGGCGTCCGACGTGAAGGCCGCGGCGCGGCCGAGCCCGTAGCGCCACGTCGCGAGCACCGGGTCCTCCTGATGGCTCATCAAGACCAGCTCGGCCGTGGACTTGAGCGTGGTGGCGACGTAGCCGCCGAGCGGCGGCGCGTTCTTCCAGTCGATCTCCTGCATCGCCTCGTGGTTGGGCGACGTGAGCTGGGGCTTGAAGGGCTGCTCGATGAGCGAGGCCTTCGACGCAAGCTGCGTCTCGAGCGTGAAGATACGTGGGATCGTCTGCGAGTCCTCGGTGTAATAGAACCGCCCCCTCCCCCATTTGGCGATGTCCACCATGAGCTGGACGTCGGCGTCCTTGCCGATCGCCACCGTCGACACGGTGATCTTGTCCTTCGCCATCCGTCGCAGCAGGCCTTGGAAGTCACCGCGCGTCATCTGGCCGTCGGAGAGGAAGATGACGTGCTTGAGGAGCGCGGGGCGATCGAACAGGACCGCGTACGACTCCTTCAGCGCGGGGTACCCGTCCGTGCCCCCGCCCGCCTTGATCGTTGCGATCGCGTGATGGATCGCCTGCCGGTCTTTCGCCGACCTCACCGAAGCGTCCCAGATGAACTCGGTGTCCCAACTCATGACGCCAACTTCGTTGCGCTCATCGAGGAGGTCCACGACGAGGTGCGCGGCCTCTTTCGCCAGGTCGAGCTTGGTGACCTTCTCGTCGGTCGCCATCGCCATCGAGCCGGAGCGGTCGATCGACAGGACGACCGCTAGGCTCGGGATCTCGACCTTCTGCTTGACCTCCATCGTGACCGGCAGCGCTTCCTCGATCGGCGTGCGGTAGTAGCCGCCGAGCCCGAAGCTCTCCTCACCGCCGACCATCANGAGGCCGCCCCCCCCGTCACGGACGTAGTCGCGGATGTATCCCATCTGCGCGCGCGTGAGCTTGAGCGAGGAGACGTTCGAGAGGATGACGCCGTCGTACTTCTGCAGGCCCGCCAGGTCGACCGGGATCTGCGGCGGCTCGACGACGGTGACCTCGATGTTCTGCGCCCGCAGCGCGCCGGCGAGGGACTGCGCGTGGCTCCGGTCGCGGTCGGCGAGCAGCACTTGCGGCCGGCCGCGGACGACCACCGTCCCGACGGCGCGGTTGTTCTCCTCGATCGTGTCCCCCTCGACCTCGATCAACGCCTGGTAGACGTGAATGCCACTGGCATCGAGCGCCTGACGGTAGCTGAACACGTTCTTGCCCGCGTTGAACCGGACCACCTGCGAGCCGAGAAATTCGCCGTTGCGGAAGAGCGAGAGCCGCCCCTGGGCGTCCTTGTGGCTCCACGCCACCACCTTCGCCTGGAACGGCTCACCGTACTTGACCTCCTGCGGGAGCACGAGCGCCTCGGCCACCACTTCNTGGGTGAAGGTCAGCGGCGCCGCGACGTAGTGGATGTCACTTCCGGCGTTCTTGGCCGCCTGGGCTCCAGCAAGCGCGTTGCCNGCGTTCTGCCGCCCGTCCGTCAGCATCACGATCCGGTTCGCCTGCCCCGGCGGCAGCATCGCGAGGGCGAGCTGGATCGCCTGGAAGATGTTGGTCCCGCGCCCGTCCACCTGCGCCTTTGGCCGGTCCACCGTGGACCGGCTCGTGAGCTCCTGGTCGACGACGGCGGCGTCACCGAACACGATGACGCTCTGACGGTCGGCGGGCCGCATCGACCTGACGGCCTCGGCGACGAACCGGTACGCGCGCTCGCGGGCGGCGAGGCTCACGCTGTCCGACACGTCGAGGAGGAAGACGACGTTCATCCGGTCCACCCAGCGTGGCAGCGCCGGGCGCGCGAGCGTCAGGAAGAGGACGACGACGAGCGCGCCCCGAAGCGCCAGCGCCCAGCGGTCCCCGGCGCCCGCGGGCGCCCGGAGCCGCCCCGCGGTCTGCCGCCGCCAGTAGAGCAGCCCCTCGACGGCGAGCAGGAGCGCGGCGATGAGCACGAACAGCGGCCAGAGCTCGCGCTGGATCGGCACGGGCGCCGGCGCCGCCGCGGGAGGGCCGGAGAACGCCGGCAGGGGGCGTGGCTGAAGATTCGATTCCTCGGCGTCCATCAAATTGACCGCGACCCGCGTCTCCCCCCTCGCGCTCGACAGGGTGTAGACGCCGACCTCGTCGGTGTCGGTGAAGCTCACCATCCCGCGGGTCACCAGGGCCTTGACGACGCGGCCGTGCGGGGTCGTCACGCTCACGCTCGTCACGCCGTGCGCGACCGGAAGGAGAATCGGCTGGCCCGCCGCGAGCTGGAGGCTCGACTGATCGAGCGCGGCCGGGTGCAGCCAGCGCAGGCTGTTGGAGAGGATCAGCGGGAAGGCGACGCGCAGCGGGAAGTCCGTCTTGAAGAGGTCGAAGCCGATGAAGATCGCCTTCCGGTCGGGCTCCTCGAGCGCGTAGATGAGCGGGCCACCCACGGCTTCGACGAGCGGTCGGCCCGCGGCGAGTGGGCGGATCCGCATGGCGTCTTCGATCGCGACCTTTGCGAACTCCACGTGGCGCATGATCGGATGCGCGCGGTCCCAGTCCATGATGGTGGGCCGCTCGATCCTGCCGAGGACCTCGAGCGGCACGTCGGGCGGGACCGCGTTGACGAATACGAAGCGTCCCGGGCCCACCCGCGGCGGCGTGACGGAGTCCAGGACGGCGACGTCGGCCTCGGCCATGCCGCCCGCATACTGGTCCGGCGTGCGAACCTCGAGCGAGACCTGCGGGTCCGTCCTCAAGACCTTCTCGAGGAAGAGGTTGCCCGGGCTCACGAGCAGGACGTTGATTTTGCGCGGCGGCGGCAGCACGGCGTAGGCGACGTCGTCCACCGCGAGATCGTCGTCGATCCGGAGGCGCGCCGTGACGACCCCCCCGCCGCCGTGGCTGAACGGGAGCACGACCGAGCGCCGAACGCTCGGCTCGAGCGTGACATCCTTCTCGGCGATCGTCCGGCCGTCGAGCTCCAGGGCGAACGTGAAGGTCTGGGCCTCGGGCGAGTAGTTCACCAGTGAGACGAACGCCTGGTAATCGGACGCGCCGAAGTAGGCCTTCCGGATCGCCAAGCTCGTGATGCCGACGTTCCAGCTCCGCCGTCCCACGCCGACCCAGCGGATTCGCGGGTCCGCGACCGCCTGGTCCGAGGGCGGCGCGAACGCGCCGTCGGTGAAGACGTGGATCTCGGCGCGTGGGTCGGCGCCGACCAGCGCACGCGCCGTCCGGACGGCCTCGCCGAGCCGGGTCGGGAGGTCCCGGGCCTGCGCTTGGCCGAGGGCGGTCAGGGCACGCTGGCGGTCGCGCCCGAGCGCGGCGGTCACCTTCGGCTGGACGCCCGTCTCGATGATCATCACCTCGGCGCCCTCGCCGAGGCGCCGCACGAGCTGGACCGCCTCCGCCCGCGCGACGTCGAAGCGCGACGGACCGACGTCGTGCGCCTTCATCGACGCCGAGGTATCGAGCACCACCACGACCTTGCGGGCGCCCTCGCCCATCACCGTGGCGGCCGGCCGCGCCAGCGCGATGGCCAGCGCGAGGAGGGCGAGGATCTGGAGGATCAGCAGCGGATCGCGCTGGAGCCGCTGAAAGAACGCCGACGCCTCGCGGTCGCGCAGCGACGGATCCCACAGGAGCAGGCTCGGCACCCGTCGCTCGCGCCGGCGGATCTTGAGGAAATAGAGCAGGACGAGCGGCAGGACGAGCGCCGTGAGGGCGAACGCGAGGGGCGAGAGGAAGCTCATACCAGCAGTCGGCCTCGGATCTGCGCGAGCACGAACTCCTCGACCGGCGTATCGGTCGTCACGCGGTGGTACCCGATCTCCTGGGTGCGGCTGAACGTCTCGGCACGCTCGAGGAACTGCCGGAGGCGCTCANGGTAGGCACGCATCGCCTCGCCGTCGACGGAGAGCTCACGGGCCTCACCGGTCTCGGCGTCGACGAGCCGCAGGTCGCCGGCGAGCTCGGGGTCCATCTCCTCGGGCGCCAGCACGTGGATCAGGTGGACGTCGAATCGCCGCTCGAGCAGGGCGCGCACGCCCGTCTCGAACCCGTCGGGATCCATGAGATCGGAGACCACGACGGCGAGCCCCGGCTCGCGCGCCCGCATGGCGTAGTTGCCGAGCCCGTCGTTGAGGCTCGTCCCGCCGGCCGGCTCGACGCGACCCAAGAACTCGAACAGGTTCACCACCTGGGTGCGCCCGCGCGTGGGCGGCCANCCCTCGGCGACGCGCTCGCGCAGCACGCCGACGCCGACGCGCTCCATGCCGACGAGGCCGACGAAGCCGAGCGCCGATGCGAGCCGCGCTCCGTACTCGAGCTTCGTCGGGGCGCCGAAGTCCATGGACGCCGAGGCNTCCAGGAGGAGGTGAAGGCAGAGGTCCTCCTCGTCAACGAAGAGCTTGACGTGGAGCCGGTCGAGACGCCCGTAGATGTTCCAGTCGACGTAGCGGAGGTCGTCGCCGACCCCGTAGGCGCGGTAGTCGCAGAACTCGACGCTGTGCCCGCGGCGCGGGCTCCGCCGTTCCCCCCTCACGCGCCCGCGAAACGTGCGACGCGAGAGCAGCGCCAGGCGCTCCAGCTGCGCCAGGAACTCCGAGGAGAAGGGCGCCGAACGGGTGGTGGGCATGAGGCTACCGCTCGTCGAGCGCCTGGAAGTAGTTCCGGACCTGGTCGTGATAGTCGCGCGGCACCTGCTCGCGCGTGATCGCGTCCTCCATCATCTTGCGGTACTGCCCGATGACCCCGAGGTACATGAGGCGCGACGGCATCTGCCCGGCCCGGCCCGTAAGGTTCGTGTCGTACCCCTCTTTCCTCCCGCGGCGCGACTCGCCCTCGACGCCGACATCGAAGGGGCTGGCCCGGAGCCGCGCCGTCGGGTCGCCCTTCGGCATGGTGCTCCGTCCCTTGCCGGGCAGGAACCCTTCGCCCTCTCCGAAGTCCTGGTCCTCCGGCCCGTTGCTGCCCTCGCCGCCGCCTCGAGCGCGGTCACGCCCCCGTGCGCCTCGCTCGCTCTCACGGCCGCCGCGCAGCCCCTTCCCCGAGCGCTGCGACTCCTCCATCGCACGCATCTTGTCGAGCGCGCGCTGCATGGCCTCGAGGGCACGGTCCGTTTGCCCGCCCTCGAGCGCCTCCATCCCCTCGCTCGCGTCCCCACTCCAGTTGCCGCCCTTGCGCCCGAGGCGCTCCATCTCGTCGAGCAGCTCGCGCAGCTTCTGGGGCGAGATGTCCGGCGAAAGCCCGCTCAGCAGCGACTTGGACTTTTTGAAGACCATCTTGTACTGCGAGCTCGTGAAGTCCGACTGGAGATCCGGCAGCCGATCCACCTGCTCCAGCAGCTTGAGCCGTTCGTCGCCCTTCTTCAGGAAGCTGTTGAAGTCGGGCCGCTGGCTCGACAGCGCGGTGTCCTTGAAGATCGCCGAGAGGTCGCCCGCGGTCGCCCCGCTACCCGTGCCACTGCGCTGGGCGAAGTCGCGCTCCTCGAACGACGGGCGCTTGAGCGGGGTCGCCGACAGCGGCCGTGACCGCTCCTCCATCGGGTCGGTGGTGGTCCGCTCCTCGTGCGGCTCCGTCTCGGTGGAGGGCGTGAAGTCCACGAGGGCCCCCATCGGCAAGCGGATCGCCGGCGCGAGCGCCAGGACCAACCCCGCGAGCAGCGGCACCCCTAGCCAGCGCCCTTCCACCGGGATCGCGCGGCGCACGATCTGCCGCGACTCGAGGGCCGAGACGCGCTCCACGGTGTCGGCGACGAGCGCATCCACGAGCGGCGTTCGGTCGGGGTGGTCGGCCCACTCGAGCGCGGTGGCGACGCGGTCGGCGAGGTCGAAGGCGCGGTCGGCGAGCCGCGCGATATCGTGAGGGTCCACCCGCTTGGTCAGTCCATAGGTGGCACCGGCGACCACGCCCAGCGCCACGAGCGCAGGGGCGACGACGAGCGCGGTGGTGCCCAGACCGGCCTTGAAAGAGAGCACGACCACGGCGGCGAGGCCGCCCCAGAATNCGCCGCGCAGGCTCCAGTGCTCCGCGCGACGGACCCTGACCTCCCGCGCGACCCGCCGGACAAGGACTTCGATCGCCTGCGGATGGGCCATGGGGTCCTCCCGCGCTCAGCGGAGAAAGACTTCTTTACCGCTCGCCGTAACGGCCTCTGCAGCCTCCACGATCTGACCGATCAGGGTGTCGGTGTCAACGCCCTCGGCCTCGCCCTCGAAGTTCAGGATGACCCGGTGACGCAGCGCGGGCGCGGCGAGGGCCTTGATNTCCTCCACGCTCACGTTGTAGCGCCCCTCCGCGAGAGCCCGCACCTTGGCACCGAGCACGAGCGCCTGGGCCCCGCGAGGGCTGGCGCCGTACCGCACGAAACGGCGCGTGGGCTCGGGCGAGCCGGCCCAGGACGGGTGCGTCGCCATGACGATGGTGGACGCCAAGTCGCGGACGTGCGTGGCGATCGGCACCTCCCGAATCAGCTCGCGGAGCGAGAGCACGGTGGACCCGCTCATCACGCGGCTCACCGTCACGTGCCGTGATCGCGTGGTGCGGTCGATGATCGCGTTCAGCTCGTCGAGCGCCGGGTACCGGACCCGCAGCTTGAAGAGGAACCGGTCCAGCTGTGCTTCGGGCAGCGGATACGTGCCCTCCATCTCGATCGGGTTTTGCGTCGCGAGCACGAAGAAGGGCGCGGGCAGCGGCCGCGAGGCGCCGCCGACGGTCACGGCGCCCTCCTGCATTCCCTCGAGCAGCGCCGACTGGGTCTTTGGCGTGGCACGGTTGATCTCGTCCGAGAGGAGGATGTGGGCGAAGATCGGCCCCTGCTGGAACTGGAAGTGCTTCCGGCCGTCCGCGTCCTCCACGATGATGTTCGTGCCGATGATGTCGGCGGGCATCAGGTCCGGGGTGAACTGGATCCGCGAGAACGACAGCTCGAGACCTTCCGCGAGCGTCTTGATGAGGAGCGTCTTGCCGAGGCCGGGCACGCCCTCGAGCAGGACGTGACCGCCGGCAAACATGCTCGTCAGGACGTGGGTGATGATCTCGCGGTGGCCGACGATCACCTTCTCGACCTCCGCCCGCAGCGCCTCGAATGCGGTGACGAACGCTTCCACCCGAGCGTCCTGACTCATTCAGGTCTCCTCTCTCGGACGATCACGCCGACACGACCATTATAAAGAG
>JGI25386J43895_10000148_pt1 | contig 11290 bp, 10 predicted proteins | sample GraSoi013_1_40cm_2_FD_43895 | JGI IMG/M metagenome (IMG submission 43895) | reverse complement strand
CGCAGTTCGGCGAGGCCCTGCGCACGTTCAACGAACGGGTCGATGGCGCCCTCAAAGTGATCGTGGAACCATGAGGGAGCTCCAGCCATGAGGACGATGCTCCGCCGCGGTCCGGCGCTCGTGATCCCGACGACGATGCGCGCGGTCGTCTTCCGCGCGCCGAACGAGGTCGCGGTCGACAACGTGCCCACGCCGCAGCTCGAGGCCGGCCACGCGCTCGTCCGCGTGCGCGCGTCGATGGTGTGCGCGACCGACCAGAAGATCCTCGCCGGCAAGTTCCCGATGACGCGCTTCCCACACGTGCCGGGGCACGAGTTCGCCGGGGAGATCGCCCTCAGCGAGACCGGTGACTGGCCGGTAGGCACCCGGGTCGGGGTCGAGGTGCACGTCGGCTGCGGGACGTGCGACCGGTGCCGTGAGGGCATGTACACCCTCTGCCTGAACTACGGCAAGCGCGAGACCGGACACGCGCACATCGGCTTCACGGTCGCGGGCGGCCTCGCCGAGTACGCACTCGTGCCCGTGGCCGCCCTGCACGTGCTGCCCGACGGCGTGTCCTTCGAGGAAGGCGCGTGGACCGACAACCTCGGCGTCGCCCTCTGGTCGCTCGAGCGCGGACGGCTCGCCGGCGGGGAGCACGTCGTCCTCATCGGCTCGGGGGCGATCGGCCTCTGCGCCACGCAGCTCGCCCGGGCGCTCGGGGCCGGGCGCGTCACGCTCGTCGGCCGCGGCGAGCGGCTCAGGCGCGCGAAGGACCTCGCGGACGAGGTCGTGGACAGCGCGGAGGCCGCCCGGCTCACGGGCACCGCGGATCTGGTGGTGGAGTTCGCGGGCACCGCCGAGGCCGCACGGCAGGCGATCGCGATGGCGCGCCGCGGCGGCCGCGTCGTGCTCGGCGGCTCGACCGGCGCCGGCGTCGAGCTCTCCGGGGTCGATCTCTCCACGATCGTCCGCGGCAACCTTGACGTCCTCGGCTCCCTCGCGAACCCGAAGGGTGCCTCCTCCCGAGGGCTCGTGCTCCTCGCCCAGAAGAAGGTCGACGTCGCGCGCCTCATCACGCACCGCTTCCCGCTCGTCGTCTTCGAGGAGGCGTGGCGCACCTTCACGGAGCGCCGCGAGGGGGCGATCCGCGTGATGCTGCAGCCGTGAGCGCGCTCGATCGCGCGACGGCGCTCGAGCTCTATCGCGTGATGCGGACCATCCGCCAGTTCGAAGCTCGTGCCGTGCAGCTCTTCGGCGAGAACAAGATCTGGGGGACGATCCACAGCTACGCCGGGCAGGAGGGCGTCGCCGTGGGCGTCTGCGCGCACCTGCGCGACGAAGACTGGATAACGTCTACGCACAGGGGACACGGGCACTGCATCGCCAAAGGAGCCGACGTCGGGCGGATGTTCGCGGAGCTCCTCGGCCGCGAGACCGGGTACTGCCGGGGCCGCGGCGGCTCCATGCACATCGCGGACACGTCGAAGGGGAACCTCGGGGCGAACGGCATCGTCGGCGGCGGGATCCCCATCGCGACCGGCGCGGCGCTGACCGCGACGTACACCGGAAGCGACCGCGTCGCGGTGTCGTTCTTCGGCGACGGCGGCGCGAACCAGGGGACGCTGCACGAGTCGATGAACCTCGCCGCGATCTGGAAGCTGCCCGTCCTCTTCGTGTGCGAGAACAACCAGTACGCCGAGACGAACCCCGTGAAGGACGCGTTCGCGGTCGAGGACATCTCTCTCCGCGCGGCCGGCTACGGGATGCCTGGGGTCCGCGTGAACGGGCAGGACGTCCGCGAGACCTATCGTGTCGCGGCGGACGCCGTCGCGCGCGCGCGATCGGGCCTCGGGCCGACGTTCATCGTCGCGGAGACGTACCGCTACGAGGGCCACTACTACGGCGACCCGCAGGTGTACCGGACAAAGGACGAGATCGAGGACTGGCGCGCTAAGCGCGACCCGCTCGTGATCGCGCGGACCTGGCTCACGACGGACAGGCTCGCGTCCGAGGCCGACCTTGCACGCGTGGACCGGGAGGTCGACGCCGAGATCGAGAAGGGGGTCGCGTTCGCGGAGGCCGGCGAGCTCGCGTCGCCGATCCGGCTGCCGGAGGACGTCTATGCCGGCTGAGAAAACGCCCATGTTGCGCGCGGGCGTCACGAGACGATCGATCCTCCCAGCCCCCGTCCTCTTCGACCTGTTCGCGGACCCCAGGGGCTGCCTCACCTGGCACGTCCATCCAAAGGGCATGGAGGTGCAGCGCATCGAAGCACCCGAGGGTCTCGCGATGGAAGGCGCCGGCTTCACCGGCCGCGGTGCGACGCGGGGTGTTCCCTGGACGTTCACCGCTCGCGTGCTCGAGGCGCGGCGACCAGACGTCTATGTGGTCGAGGCATACGTGAACTTCGAGCGTGGCCCAGCCCGGCGCGCGCGCCAGACCGAGCGCTATTCCTACCGCTCCGACGGCGACGGGACGCTCGTTACCTACGAGGTCGAGGTCGAGCGCTACGTCACGGCCTCGTTCTGGTCGTCGCTCGCGTGGCGCGCCTACGACGCGCTCATCAGCGCGCGGGCGATGCGGCGCGGCTTCAGCGAGCTCCTCGCGGCCGCCGAGCGGGAAGGGGCCAGGAGCCCCGTCTCGTGAGCGTGCAGCCGGCCGTACGAGCCGAGGGGGAGAAGCCGGCGACCCGCGAGATGTTCTACGCGGAGGCGCTTGGCGACGCGCTGCGCCTGGAGATGCGGCGCGACCCGAACGTCCTCGTCTTCGGCGAGGACATCGCGCAGCACGGCGGCGCCTTTGGCGTGACGAAGGGCCTGCTCGACGAGTTCGGACCGAAGCGCATCCGCAACACGCCGATCAGCGAGATCGGCATCGTCGGGGCGGCGGTCGGCGCGGCGCTCACGGGGCTGCGGCCGGTCGTCGAGCTCATGTACGTCGATTTCGCCGGGCTCGCCATGGATCAGGTCGTGAACCAGGCGGCGCAGAACCGGTTCATGTTCGGCGGCCAGGCCCGAGTCCCGATGGTCCTCCGCACGCAGGGCGGCTCGGGTCGCGGGAACGCGGCGCAGCACTCGAAGTCGCTCGAAGCGTGGTTCGCGCACGTCGCCGGGCTGAAGCTGGTGATGCCGGCGACCCCCGCCGACGCGAAGGGCCTCCTCGCGTCGGCGATCCGCGACGACAATCCGGTGATCTTCCTCGAGCACAAGCTGCTCTACCGAACGAAGGGCGACGTCCCGGTGGGGGAGCACCTCCTGCCCCTCGGGACCGCCGACGTGAAGCGGCAGGGCGGCGACCTGACGATCGTGACCTGGTCGCGCGAGGTGGTCTTTGCACTCGAGGCGGCGGACCACCTGGCGTCCGAAGGCATCGAGGCGGAGGTCCTGGATCTTCGGACGCTCGTGCCACTGGACAAGGAGACGATCCTCGCGTCGATCCGGAAGACGCATCGCGCGCTCGTCGTCCACGAGGCGATCAAGCGGGCCGGGTACGGCGCGGAGATCGTCTCGCTCATCGTGGAGGAGGCGTTCGACGACCTCGATGCGCCGCCGCGCAGGCTCGCCGGCCTCGAGACGCCGATCCCGTACGCCGCCCACCTCGAGAAAACTGTCGTCCCGCAGGTGGAGGACATCGTCCGCGCGGCGAAGGAGCTCGCGAGCTGAGCGTCACGCGCGTGATCCTTCCCAAGCTCGGGCTCACGATGGACGAGGGCCGCATCGTCGCCTGGCGCAAGCGCGAGGGTGACCGTGTCCGGCAGGGCGAGATCCTCTTCGAGGTCGAGACGGACAAGGCGACCATGGAGGTGGAGGCACCGGCCGCCGGGACGCTGCGTCGCATCCTCGTCGCCGCCGACGCCTCCGCTCCCGTCGCCTCCGTGATCGCGCTGATCACGACGACAGCGGACGAGCCGCTGCCGGCGGAGCCCGTGACGTTGATTGGCTCGCCTGCGGCTCAGCCTCCGAAACCCTCTCTACGCGGCGGTATCCCCGCCTCGGGCGGCGGGGACCCCTCCGCCGCGCGGGGGCCCTCTGAGGCTGAGCCGCTCGGATCCTCTTCCTTGTCGTCCTCACCGTCCGAGGGCGAGCGCGTTCGCAGCTCTCCTGCCGCGCGCAAGCGGGCGCAGGAGCTGGGCGTCGACATCGCGCGGGTCGCGGGCACCGGTCCCGGCGGCCGGGTGACGTTGGAGGATGTCGAGGGAGCGGCGCAGGCCGCGCCCGGCCCTTCGGGCAGCGCGGACGGCGAACACCGTGAGCCGCTCTCGCGCATGCGCAAGGCCATCGCGGAGCGCATGAGCCGGTCGTGGCGCGAGGCCGCAGTTCTCCGTCTCGCGGGACGTCGACATGACGAGCGCGAACGCGGCGCGCAAGAAGGCAGGCGCGTCGTACACCGACGCCATCGTCGCGGCGGCCGCGAAGGCACTTGCCGCGCATCCGCGGTTCCGCGCGCGCTTCGACGGCGGCACGCTCGTGCGCGAGGATGGCGTGCACGTCGGCATCGCGGTGGCGGTCGAGGACGGCCTGCTCGTCCCGGTGGTGCGCGACGCCGACAGGAAGGACCTCGCCGCGCTCGCGAAGGAGCGAGAGCGCCTCGAGCAGCACGCGCACGCGGGAAAGCTCACGGCCGACGAGCTGACCGGCGGCGTGTTCAGCGTCTCGAACCTCGGGACGATGGGCGTCGATCGGTTCACCGCGATCGTCAACCCGCCCGAGGCCGCCATCCTCGCGGTCGGGCGGGTGAGCGACCGCGTGATCGCGCAGGCCGGGCAGGCCGTCGTGAGGCCGGTCGCGACGCTCACGCTCTCGGTCGATCACCGGGTCGCTGACGGCGCGGCGGCCGCGCGTTTCCTCGACGACATCGCGAAGGCCCTCGAAGCAGGCGTCCCGTGACCGACGCGGCTCGCGCCACCGCCGTCGCGGCCGGGCGCGCACGCATGGTCGAGGAGCTGGGCGCGCGCATCCTCGCGACCGTCGCAGCCGTCCCCGAGGATGCGCTGCACCGCGAAGCGGAAGACGGCTGGTCGGCCGCCCACGTCCTCGCACACGTCGCCGAATTCGTGCGGTACTGGGCCAGCCAGGCGGAGACCGTGGCGGCGCGCGAGCGTCAGGACCTGCCCTTCGGGCGCACGCACGACGACCCCGAGCGCATCGCGGCCATCGAAGAGCGCTGGCGCGAAGGCGGCGAGCGGCTCGCAAGCGGGCTGCGCTCCGCGCTCGAGCAGTGCGTGGCCACGCTGCGCGGCATCCCGGAAGAGCGCTGGCGGCGCGCCGGCGTCCACCGGCGCGGCAGGATGACGGTCGCAGAGCTCGTCGACCGGTTCCTGGTGGAGCACCTCGCCGAGCATGAGACCCAGCTCGGGCGTGCCCTCGACGGACCCGACCGGGAATGAGCGAGCACGACGTCGTCGTCGCCGGCGCCGGGCACAACGCGCTCGTCTGCGCGGCGTATCTCGCCCGCGCGGGCCTGCGCGTGCTCGTCCTCGAGCGGGCGGCCACGATCGGTGGCGACACGGCGACCGAGGAGGTCACGCTGCCCGGCTTCCGGCACGACCTCTGCGCGAGCGCGCACACGATCTTCCAGTCGAGTCCGATCGTCCGGAACGACGAGCTGCGCCTCGGCGCGTACGGACTGCGCTACCTCTTTCCCGACCCGGGCGTCGTGATGCCGTTCGCCGACGGCCGAAGCATCACGATGTTCCGCGACCGGGCGGCGACCGTGGGCGAGCTCGCGCGCTTCTCGCGGCACGACGCGCGCGCGTACGAGGAGCTGCTCGCGGACTGGGACGCGATCAAGGACTCGCAGAACGGGGCGCGGTACTCGCCGCCGACCACGGCGAGCGCCGCGATCGCCGCGCTCGAGGCGACGACCAAGGGCGCGGAAGCGGTCCGCTGGCGCTACGCGAGCGCGCTCGACATCGTGCGCGAGCGATTCGCGGACGAGCACGTGCGGACCTTCTTCCTCTGGCTTTCGCTCATGACCATGTCGCACGTGGACCAGCCCGGCACCGGGCTGCTGGCGCTCTCGATCGCCGGGGGGCGGCAGGCGTTCAGCTGGACGACCCCGGAAGGTGGCTCGGGCGCCCTGCCGGAAGCGCTCGCGCGGATCGTGCGCCAGCACGGCGGCGAGGTGTTGACGGGCGCCGAGGTGACGCGCGTCCTCGTGGAGGACGGTCGTGCCGCCGGCGTGGCGACCGCCGACGGAAGCGAGCACCGGGCCCGGCGCGCTGTCGTCTCGAGCATCCACGTCAAGCACCTGCCCGATGTCGTCGGGCGCGAAGCGCTCGGCGAGACGTTCGTGCGCGGCCTGGCGCGCTGGCGCGCCGGCCTGACGATGTTCGTCACTCACTACGCGCTGGACGCCGAGCCGCGGTATCGGCTCGAACAAGGGCCGACCGCTTCGGTCGGTGCGGGGATCTGCGAGTCGACCGAAGACCTGCTCGCGGCGCTCGCGGCCTTCCGGCGCGGGGAGGTGCGTCTCGAGCGGCCGCCGCTGCTCGCCGTCACCTCGTCGGCGATCGACCCGAGCCGCGCGCCGGCGGGGAAGCACACGCTCAAGGTCGTGGGCTTCCTCCCGTACGAGCTCCGCGACGGCGGCCCCGCGCGCTGGGACGCCGTCAAGGAGGAGGTCTCCGGCGCCCTGTTCGAGGAGTACCTGCGCCACGTGACCGGGCTGACGCGAAAGAACGTGCTCGCCCGGCACGTCGAGAGTCCGCTCGACCTCGAGCGCCGCAATCCGCACAACTACCGCGGCTCGTGCCATGGCGGCGACCAGGACCTCGCGCAGGAGGGCGCGCTGCGACCGCTGCCGGGCTGGGCGGGCTACCGCCTCCCGGTCCGGGGCCTCTACCAGACCGGTGCGACGACACACCCCGGCGCGTCGGTCACCGGCGCGCCCGGACGGAACTGCGCGCAGGTGGTCCTGGAGGACCTCGGGCTCGGCCTCGCCGACGCGATCGCGCGATCCGAGGCGGTGCGCGCGTGAAGCTCAGCTACTTCACGCTCACGGACAACCCCGTGACGTTCGGCGCGAAGCGCCAGGACAGCAACCAGCTCCTTCTCGACACGGTCGACCAGGCCATCGCCGCCGAAGCGATGGGTTACCACGGCGCGTGGCTGCCGGAGCACCACTTCGGCGGGTTCGGCGTCTGCCCGACGCCGAACCAGGTCCTCGCGTTCGTCGCCGCGAAGACGACGCGGCTACGTCTCGCTCAGGCGATCGTGCTCCTCCCGTGCAACCAGCCGCTGCGGGCCGCGGAGGAGCTCGCCGTCCTCGATCTGCTGTCGGGCGGGCGCGCGAGCTGGGCCGTCGGCCGTGGCTATGACGAGCGCGAGTACCGCGCGTTCGAGATCCCGTTCTCCGAGAGCCTGGAGCGATTCGAGGAGGAGATGGACCTCGTCGTGAAGGCGTGGACCGAGGAGTCCTTCACGTGGCGCGGCAGGCACCACACCATCCCCGATCCGGTCACGGTGCTGCCGCGCGTCGTACAGCGGCCGCATCCGCCGATCTACGTCGCGTCCTTCAGCGAGCACTCGATGCGGCTCGCCGCCGCACGTGGCTACAACATCCTCTTCGCGCCCTTCGCCGCGTCGATGGTGTTCGGGACGCTCGCCGACGCCGTCGCGAAGTTCAAGGAGCTGGCGCGCGCCGCCGGACATCCGAACGTGAAGGCCGCGTGCTCGTACTTCACCGCGATCGCCGACAGCGAAGCGGAGGTCCGCGCCGCGAAGGAACGTCTCGTCTTCTACCTCAAGGGGATCAGCCCGGCGTTCCCGCACGACATGTCGAAGGCTCCGCCGTCGCTCCGGTACTTCAAGGAGATCGTCGACCGCATCCACGCGATGACGCCGGACCAGGTGGGAGAGCGCAGCATCGTCACGGGAGGCCGCGACGACGTCGTCGCTCAGCTCAAACGAGTCGAGGCGGCGGGCATCGACGAGGTCATCATGTACTTCAGCTTTGGCGCGTACCCGCACGGCAACGTGCTCGCGATGATGGAGCGCGTCGCGAAGGAGGTCCTTCCGGACTTCCGGGAGGCGCTCGCCGCGGCCCGGTGACGGCGTCTGGTGAAGCGCGTGCCGCGATCGTCCGGCGAGCCGGCGACCCGGTCACGATCGAGCGGATCCTCGTAGAGCCACCCGGGCCGGGCGAAGTGCTCGTGCGGATCCTCGCGACCGGCGTGTGTCACACCGATCTCCACGCCAAGCTCGGCAACTTTGGGACGCAGTTCCCGTATCTGCTCGGCCACGAGGCGACCGGCGTCGTCGACGCCCTCGGCGAAGGCGTCACGCGTCCCGCGGTCGGGGAGACCGTCGTCCTCGCGTGGCGCGCGCCGTGCGGGCGCTGCCGGTTCTGTGCCGCCGGCCGGGAGACGTTCTGCGTCCAGCCGCTCACCGCGAAGCCGCGGCTGCGCACCGCGGACGGCCAGACGCTCGGCCGCGTCCTCGGCCTCGGCACGTTCACGACGCACACCGTCGTCGCGGCGACGCAGGCCGTCCCGATCCCGGCGGGACTCTCGCCGGAGGCGACGTCGCTCATCGGCTGCGCGGTCGGGACGGGCGTCGGCGCGGCCCTCTATGCGGCGGAGGTCGCCGCGGGGAGCAGCGTCGCGGTGTACGGGTGCGGCGCCATCGGCATGAGCGTCATCCAGGGTTCGCGACTGGCGGGAGCCGGCCGGATCGTCGCGGTCGACCGCGTCGCGCGCAAGCTCGAATGGGCGCGCGACTTCGGGGCGACCGACGTCGTCGACGCGAGCGCCGTGGAGCCGATCGCGCGGATCCGCGAGCTCACCGGCACCGGCGTCGCGTACGCCTTCGAGTGCGTCGGGATCCCGCAGACGCTCCAGCAGGCGCTGGCGTCGTGCGATTCGGGCGGCCTCTGCGTGCTCATCGGCGTCCCCGCGCCCTCGGCGGAGCTACCGCTCAGCCTGTCGCGCTTCTTCTACGCGCGCGGACATCTGAAGGCGACCTTCTACGGCGACTGCCTGCCTTCGCGGGACATCCCGCTCCTCGCCGAGCGCTACCGCCTCGGCGATCTCGCGCTCGATCGCCTGGTGACCGCGCGCATCGGGCTCGACGACGTCGAAGCCGCCTTCGCGGCGATGGCGCGCGGCGAGGTCCTCCGCTCGGTCGTCGTCATGCCCGCGCCTGGCGCCTAGTCCCGCCGCGGCGTGAGGACGCGGCCCGGCATCGCGCCGGTGTGCTCGCCATCGCGCAGCACCGGCGTGCCGTTCACGAAGACGTGGGTGACCCCGGTCGCGTACCGGTGCGGGCGCTCGTAGGTCGCGTGGTCGCGGATCGTCGCGGGGTCGAAGACCACGACGTCGGCGAAGAAGCCGCGGGCGATGCGGCCACGCCGGTCGAGGCGCAGGTTGTCGCAGGGGAACGCGCTGAGGCGGCGCACCGCGTCCGGCAGCTCCGCGAGCCCTTCGTCGCGGACGTAGTGGCCGAGCAGCCGCGCGAACGTGCCGTACGCGCGCGGGTGCGGGTTTGACTTGAGGAAGACGCCTTCCGGTGCGGGAGCGCCCTCGTCCGAGCCGAAGCTCATCCAGGGGAGTCCCACCTGTCGGCGTACGTTCGCCTCGTCGATCGTGAAGTAGCAGACGCCGACGCGGCTTTCGTCCTCCACGACGAGATCCATGGCGGTCTCCTCGGGCGAGCGCCCGCGCATCGCCGCGACCGCGGCCAGCGTCTTGCCGGTGAGCGGCTTGAGCTTCTCGNTCTTGAACGAGACGAGGAGCACCTTCTCGGCGGAGCCGGCGGCCTCGTAGAGGTTCTCCCAGGTCGTGCCCGGCGCGCGCATCTCGCNCGCCACGCGCTGCCGGACGGGCCCGTCGCGGAGCCGCTCGACCCAGCTGCGGAACCCGCCCTCCTGCACCCACGGGGGCATCGACGCGTTGAGGCCGGTCGCGCCGGCCGTGTACGTGTACATGTCGGCGCTGATCGCGAGTCCTTCGGCGCGCGCCGCCTCGACGCGCTCGACGACCGCGGAAAGCTTGCCCCAGCTCGCGCGTCCCGCCTGCTTCAGGTGGTAGATCTCGCCCCGCACGTGCGCGCGGCGCGCGATCGCGATGAGCTCGTCGACGGCCTCGAGGAGCCGCTCGCCTTCGTTGCGCAGGTGCGAGATGTACATCCCCCCGAACGGCGCGATCTCCTCGCAGAGCGCGACGAGCTCCTCGGTGTCCGCGAACGTCGCCGGGGTATAGATGAGCGAGGAGCCGACGCCGAGCGCGCCCTGGCGCATGGCGTCGCGGACGAGCCGGCGCATCCGCGCGAGCTCGTCGACGGTCGGCGGGCGGTCCTCGTAGCCGACCTCGTGGATCCGCACGGTCGTGGCGCCGACGAACGACGCGACGTTCGGCGAGACGCCGCGACGCGTGAGGTGCTCGAGGCCCTCGCGGAGGGTCGTCCAGGGGATGTCGTACGCGATGTCGCCCTGGCGCTCGATCTGCTCGCGGCGCATGCCGTCGGTGAGCGGGCCCATCGAGGAGCCCTCGCCGAAGACCTCGAGCGTCACCCCTTGCCGGATGTCGCTCTGTCCACGGCCGTCCGCGATGAGGGAGGGGATCGCCCAGCTCAGCATGTTCACGAATCCCGGAGCCACCGCGAGCCCGCGGGCGTCGATCTCGTGGTCGCCGTGGCCGTCGTACGCGGGCATCACCGCGGCGATCGTGTCGCCGTCGATCGCGACGTCGGCCGCGTATGGCTCGCCCCCCGAACCGTCGTAGATCGTGCCGTTCCGGATGACGACGTCGGGCATCGGCGGGCCATACTAGGCGCGGTGTCGAAGCCGCTCGCCGACGTCGTCGATCGATCGATCGCCGACGAGCGCACGCTGAAGCGCGAGCTCGTCCTCGCGTGCCGCATCCTCGCCGGGGAGGGTCACGCCGACAACATCTACGGCCACGTGAGCGCCCGCCTCGCGGGCGCGGAGACGATCTGGATGAAGGGATCGGGCGTGGGCCTCGACGAGGTGCGCGAGGAGCATCTCGTCCGCNTCGACCTCGAGGGCGACCGGCTCGAGGGCTGGTCGCGCCGGCACGAGGAGTGGCCGATCCATACCGAGCTCATCCGGGCGCGGCCCGACGTGCTCTCCGTCGTCCACACGCATCCCAAGTTCGGCATCGCCTTCGCCGCGCGCGGTCTGGACCTGCGGCCGGTGAGCCACGAAGGGTCCTTCTTCTGGCCGCCGGGCGTGCCGACGTACACCGCGTCGAGCGACCTCATACGCACGAAGGCGCAGGGCGAGACCCTGGCGCGGGTCCTCGGCGCGGCGCGCGCGATCTTCCTGCGCAACCACGGGATCGCGGTCGTGG
>JGI25386J43895_10000132_pt1 | contig 11776 bp, 9 predicted proteins | sample GraSoi013_1_40cm_2_FD_43895 | JGI IMG/M metagenome (IMG submission 43895) | reverse complement strand
CGATCAAGACCGCCGAGGCGATGAAGGCCCCGGCGCGCGTGATCGAGCGCATCCGGAAGATGCAGAAGCACTGGGACTACGACTACTCGCCGGAAGAAGCCCTCCAGATCCTGTTCAGTTCGTACGGGCTGAAGCGGGGCGGATAGATGCCCTACGCGGGCCAAGTCGACAAGACGATGGGGGCCGACACGGTCGGCCATCTGAAGCATCTCTTGGAGACGGAGCTGAAGCGGGCGCGGGAGGAGAACGACCTCGACATCGCGATGTTCTCCGGCGTCGACGGCCGCATCTTCTCGTCGTCGATCCCGAACCAGCTCGATCCCCGCGAGTATCGCCTGCTGAACCTGTTGAAGGGCAATCTGGCTCACATCTGCAATCAGCTGAGCGGGCAGAACATGATGATGTCGGTCCAGCAGTTCGAAGCCGGCACGATCATCATCTCCGGCGTCGGGGACCGCGCGTTCCTCGTCTTCCTGACGACGAAGTCCGTCGAGATCACGAAGATGCAGGGCGTCCTCGCGAACGTCCTCAAGACCTCGATCGTCGTGCGCCACCTCTTCGAGTCGCGGCCGATCACGCCGGAAGTCCTGGCCTCGTACGACGAGGCGGTCGCGGGAGAACTGAAACGGCTCACGCGGATCCTGTTCGTCGAGAAGTTCGGCGAGACGAAGGAGTTCAAGAAGAACAAGGAGATTGCGCAGTACCTCCAGTCGAAGCTCGGCGCGCTCGTCGGGCCGGGTCACCTCCAGGAAATCGTCACGATGGCCTACAACGAGGTCGGCACGACCGCGCCCTACATGACGGCGGGGCATTGGGACCGATTCCTGACGATCGTCGTCGACCGGCTGCGGGATCTGGAAGGCGATGCGGTCGCCGCGAGGGCCGAGAAAGAGTGGCGCGCGCACCTGAAGCAAGTGATCAGCTCCTTCGTGTGAGGACGCCGGAGGACCTCATGATCGACGTCGCTCTCGCGTCCCTGATTGAGGACATGATCGAGAAGGCCGGAGCGGACGGCGTCGTCGAGTTCTGGCAGCGGGTGGGGGACAATCTCGCGAGCCGCATGGGCAAGGAGGCCTACCTCGGATGGACCTCGTTCAACGTGGCCGTCCGGGAGGCCCGCACCGCCTTCAGCATCGAAGGCGACGTTACGCCGCTCACGGACATGGCGATCACGGACGTCGACGGGGACGTCGTCGGGTATCTGTATGCGATGCGCCAGTGCTGCTACGTCCCGACGATTTTCCGGACGCGGTTCGCGGTCGGGCGGATGAGTCCGGCGGACAAGGCCGTGACGGACGAGTACAATGAAAACGTGCACAACATCGCGGTCTGCAATTTCTGCGTCTTCCACGAACGGTTCCGGGAGGAGATCGCGAAGAACATCTCCGTGTCGGGGAACTCGCTCGCCTGCTTCCTCCTCGCCACCCGCGGATGGAGCGGGGAGACGAAGATCTCCTCGAAGAACGTGGCCCAGGTGAACATCAACGAGGACCACATGCGTGCCCTCCTGAGGAACTACGAGTGCGTCTACGCGCTCGTCATGCGCGGCGCGCGGATCAAGGGAGAGCGCTGAGATGGCGTCCGAATCCCGGATGCCGGAGAGCAACCCGTTCGTCGAGATTGCGACCCACCTGTTCCTAGAGGACATCGCCACGAAGGTCGGCATCGCCGGGCTGAACAACTACCTCGTCTCGCTCGCGAAGAACCTCGCGGGATCCATGCCGAAGGAGGAGTACACCACGTGGTCGGAGTTCCTCTCGGCCCTGTCGACGGGCCAGTCGATTCTCTCGACCTTCGAGGAAGTCCGTCCGATCACCGATCACTGCATGTCCACGTTCCATTCTCCGTTCGAGCGCGGTTGGCGGGAGTACGCGAAGCGGGTCGGCGCCTTCGCACCGGTCCACCGCGAGGTCGCGCAATACTACAATCACAAGGTCCGACCGACCGCTGTGACCTCGGTGCACGTCGTGCTCCATACGTTCCGCGAGGCGGCGGCGGCCCGCGTCCACGTGGGCCGGGACGGCGTCCGGTACGAGCCCGTGGCCTCCGCGTGGGTCGACGGGGACGTCCAGCTGCCGGAAGGCCCGAGCCTCGAGGCCCTCCTGAAGCGCGCCGGGATCAGCCGCACGAAACTCGGCATGCTGATGCGGAACCACTCCGACGTTTGGCTGCTTGAGCCCGCGTGACTACGCGCGCTGTCGTCGCCGGAGGGCGACCGTGAGGAGCAGGACGGGCAAGAACACCGCGATNCCGATCACGACCGTCCAGGCGGTGCTCAGGGGCGCCGTGCCGCGATAGAAGAGACTCGAGACGACCGCCTCGCCTTTCGCCGGGTCGATCACGCCGTTCCCGTCCAGATCTGCTTCGACGCGGACTTGGTGCGTCCCCGGCTGAAGTCCGGAGGGCAGATAGTTGAGCGTCTCGGTGACCTGGGCCCCGGGATTGAGCCGTGCGATCTTCTCCGTGCCGGCGAGGACGCCATCGACGTAGAACCGCACCGTCACGTTCACTGCGGCCGTCGTCCCCGTATTCTGGAACGAGGCGCTCAGGACGATCGGAGTGATGACGGCAATTGACTTTTCAACGGTCGTGTTCTCGTACGACGAGCCGACCGCGGCCGAGATCCGGACCGCGAGCGACATCGTCTGCTCGGCCAGCGGCGCGGTGATGTTCAGGCTGAACGTGGTCCGATTGCCGGTGGCGGTCGTCGGTTGATTGGCGCTCGGCTTACCGCCTGCGACGTTCGGTCCGGTGAGGTACCACGAGACCGTGTACGTGACCGCGCCGGTCGGCCCGCCACCGATCGTCAGGTTGTACGCGCTCACCTGACTTGGAGCCAAGGCGTTCGGTCCCGCGATCGTCCCGTAGATCGGCCCTTGGGCGGCGGCGGGTGCGGCGAGGAGTGCCACGATCGCGGCGAGGATCCCCAAGGCGATCGTCCCGGACGGCCGCATCGCTCATCGCCTCCGCCGCGTGAGGAACAGCCCGGCCCCGACGGCCGCGATCGCTCCGACGACGACCGCGAGGAGCTGCAGGTTCAGCGGCGCCGCCGGGGTGATGTCCGGTCCGGACACCGTCGGGCCGGGGGAGGCGAGGACCGGGAGCTGCAGGAGGAACGACGTCGACGCGGAGACGGCCATCGAGTCTTGCGCCGACACGGTCAGGGCGACCGAGGCCCCGCTCGGGCCGCCGGTCGACTGGGCGCGCAACGCCACGTTGACGGTGCTCGTCGCGGCGACCGTGAGGTTCGTGAGGGTCGCGCCGACCGGGGAGCCGCCGCTCGGGGTCAGGGTGACGGACCATCCGAAGGCCGTGAGATCGTCGGGATTCGTGATTGCCAGCGTGACCGTCTCCTGCGCATTCCCGGAGTTCGTCACGAGGAGCGTGTAGTTCAGGAACCGTCCGTCGAAGACGGGCGCGGTCGTGTCGAGGGCGAGGCTCAGCCCGCGCACGCGCGCGATGTCGACTTGGACGTCGACGCTCCCGAGGTTCGTGCCGTCCGTGTCCGAGGTCGCGACGATCTTGATCGTGCCATGGTCCACGAGGGCGTTCGTCGGGCTCTGGATCGTCACCTGGACCGACGCGCTGCTCGCCGCGTCGCCGAAGCTCAACGGGAGCGAGCCCGGCGCGAACGTGAATTGCCAATCGCCCGGCTGGCCCGCGAAGTCCACGGTCTCCGCGACGTTCCCCGTGTTCCGGACGACGATCGCGTACGAGACGGAGCCGCCGGCGGCGATCGTCCGCCGTTGCGATGCATCCCACGTGAGGCTCGCGGACCGGCTGACGACTTTCGTGAGCGGGAGGTTCGCGATCGTGTCGGCGTTGACCGGGACGGACAATGTCGCGCTGTAGACGACGGGGAGCCCGTTCTCCGTAGACGTCGTCGAGGCCGAGATCGTGTACACCCCCGACGGGAGGAAGACTTGGTACGCTCCGCTCGAGTCCGCCGTCACGTCCACCTCCGCCGCTGAGATGATCGTGACCGGGACGGACACCGGCGCCCCGGACGGATCGCGGAGCGTCCCGGACAAGCGGAATCCCTGCGCGAGGGCCAGGTCGCGGCCGAACGTCGCGGCATGGGGCACCATGATCCGGGCGAGGAACACGGCGCTTCCGAACAGCCGCGAGGCGTACACGTCGTACGTGCCCGGTGCCAGGGACACGGAATACGAACCGCTCGAGTCCGCGGAAGCCGGTGCCGAGATCGCGCCGCCTCCCCTCGCAGTGAAGGTGATGCTCGCATCGACGCCGAGGCCGGCAAGGGTCGCCATACCGGAGACGGTCGTGTTGTCGAGTGTCCGCGTGACGGCCAGGTCCAGCCTTAGCGAGGCCTGGCCCGGGGTGACGGTCGCGGCCCCTGCGAAGGCGTACCGGTAGAACCGGGACACGCCCGCACTCGTCGCGTTATTCGAACCGGCCAAGGTGATCGTGTAGTTCCCCGGGACGAGGAACGCGACGTATGCGCCCGAAAGATCCGTCGACACGGCAAGCGAACCGCCCTCGTTGCGGACGAACGAGACCGGCATCGGTCCGGGGACGGCGACGCCGTCGACGAGGGCCTGTCCGGAGACACTCGTCGCCTTCGTGAGCGGGAAGCTGAGGGTCGTCGGCGCGGAGACCGCCGCGGTCGAAAGGAGGGCATACTCGTCGGGCCCGATCGTCGCGCTCCCGGTGACGGCGTACGTGCCGGGGCTCAGGTAGACCTCGAACCCGGCCGTCGTCGCGTTCACCGCGCGGCGGTCCGGGCCGTCGAACTCGAGCGAGGCCGCCCGCGCCGTGGCGGACAGCGTCACGTTTCCGACCACGAGGCTCCGGGCGACGATGTCGATGTCGTACGGCAGGATGCTGGTGCCCACCGGGACGACGATCCGGTCCGTCCCCAGGTTCTGGTACCGCATCGCCCGCGTGGATGAGACGTTCTCGTCGACGACCAACGCGTACGACCCGGGGACGAGGCCGAAGCCGTAGCCGCCGTTCGAGTCCGTCACGGTCGAGCTCCCGACGGCGCCGTTCCCCAGTGCGACGGCGACCACGGTGACGGGGTGGCTGAGGAACGCCGAGCCGTTCACGAGGACGCTCCCCTGCACCTGGACCGGGAGCGGGGCGAGGGCGATTGGCATCAGCGTGCGCAGTTGAATCGGAGAGGAAGACGCAATCGGTTGGTCGGCGTACCCGGCTGCGGTCACGACGCCGGCGTATGTGCGGTTCGCGAACAGCGGGATCTGGAACGCGCCGGTCGCGTTCGTCGTGAAGACGAGGTTCGCGCCGCGGTCGTCCGTCAGGGTGATGCGAGCCCCGGTGATCGCCTCGCCCGGGTCCACCGCGCTATTGCGGTTCACGTCCCGGTAGACGGCCCAACCGACCGTCTCCGACGTCGCGGCGAGCGCGATGTTGAGCTGGGTCGTCGCGGACAACCCGACCCGCGCGAAATACGCGCCGGCCTGGTTGAACGCCTGGACGTCGTAGGTCCCGGCGGGAAGGAACGCGAAGTAGCCCCCTGCGGAATCCGTCTGGAGCCACACCTGGCCGGCCGCGTTCGTGAAGGCGACCGTCGCGCCGGGATTCCGGACCGCGGGGTTCGCGTCGCTCACCGTGCCGCTAATCCGGATGCCTTGGACGAACATCGCGTCGAACGAGGTCGTGCCGCCGCTCGAGACCACCACGCGGCCGAGCGTCGCGTACAAGGCAGTCGTGGCGTAGAACCGTCCGCTGACGAGCCACTCGCCCGCCGGGAGTCGGATCGAGTATTCCGCATTCCCGTCCGACGTCGCCTGACGGATCGTCCGCGGATCCGACGCGGACTGGAAGCTCAGGGTCGCGAACGGCTGGGCCGTGCCGAACAGCGTGGTCGTCCCTCTCACCGTTCCGGTGGGCAGGAGCGTTACGTTGAACGAGAGGTCCGTGTTCGCGGCGCGGACGCGCGCGGGAATCGACGCGAGGTCTCCATCGGTTGCCGTGAGCGTGAAGTTGCCCGCGAGGAGGGGCCGGAGGACGAAGGAGCCGTCCTGCGCGGAGGTGACCGGGATGATCGTCGAGTTCGTCTCATCGACGAACTGGATTTGAGCCGACGGTACGGCTACGCCGGCGCCGGAGACCGTGAATCCGGAGACCGCGGCATACGGTACGGCGATGCCTTGCGTCAGGTCGGCTTGCGCGACGGTCACGGTCGACGCGGAGAGCGTGCGTCCGTTCAACCCGATCGAAACCCGATAGGAGCCATCTGGCAGGCCCGAAATCGTGTACGTCCCGTCGCTCGCCGCGGTGACGGTGCGGCTGTACGCGAACAGGGCGTGCCGGAGGGTCACCGTCGCTCCGGGCGCGGACACATCCGTCGCCCCGAACGACCCGTCCCGGTTCAGGTCGAAGAAGACGGTCCCTTGGGCCGTGTGCGAGGCGACATGGAAGTCGTGGGGGATCATCCAGTCCGGCACCCCATCGCCATTCGCGTCGGCGGGCGTCCGCATCGCTTGGTCGATCGTCACCGGGAGGGTGAACGACGCGAGGGACCGCTCGCCGACGAGCGTCCTGCGGGTCAGGTTCCCGATCGACGCCGTGATGGTGACATTCCCGAACGGGACGATCGCGCCGTAGTGGCCTTGCGCATCGGTTTGGGTGACGCCGTGGGGCGTGCCGAGCTCGTCCGTCACCGTGACCCAGACGTGTGGGAGCGGCGTCGACCCCGCATACACGGTCCCGTTGACGACCGCGCCATCGTAGTAGCGCAAGAAGACGACGCCGTTGAAAACGGACGCTTGGGTGCTCAAGTCCACAGCGCCTTTGATCGTCCCGGCCTGGATCGCGGCCTGCTTCCGTTGCGCCTGGTCGTAGTTCATCGCCTGGAAGGCGCTCGTATGGTTCCCCGCATCCGGGAACGGGTTGTAGTACGCGGTGCGATAGACAACCCGCCAGTGGGTGAGGTTCCACGCGGGGACCGGCGGATTGCTCTGCAGCGCCCCGCTGATGCCGGGGATGCCGGTGTCGGTCGAGTTGAGATCCTTCGGTGAATAGCCGATGTAGGCCCGGTAGAACATCGAGTTGTAGAACGCCGGTTGGTACTGGATCGTCTGGCCACTGATCTGATCGCCCGGGGCGACGAACTGAATCGGGATGTTTTGGCCGCGGTTCGTGTTCGCGAGGATCTGGAAGAACCCGGACGGCAAGACACGGCCGTCCGGGAGGTTCAGGACGCGGTGGTCCGAGAGCTTCACTGGGGCGTAGAAGATTCCAGTGTTCTGGGCACTAGTCGGAAACAGCCGCGCGTCGACCGCGAAGTAGCCGATGTTCCAGCCGGTCGCGTCTCGGATGTCATGGTACAACGTGACGAGCTGTTCCTCCCCCATCCGGCGGGTGAGGAGATTCGTGAGGAAGATGTACTGGGCGTTGAGAGGTTGGAGATCCGAGGCCCAGAGGCCGAACGTGATGGGGTCGTTTAGCACGACCGGAATGTAATCTTGGGGTCGGGCAAAGACACTGCGCAGCGTGTCGACCGGGAGGCCGGCATTCAGGAGGAGCGCCGTGACGGCGGGCCGGAAGTTCGGCCGGTTCAGGCGGAAGTCGCCCTCCAGGAGTCGGGCGACGAGGAGGGCGATCCCAGCGGTCTCGTTCTGGGCCGTGATGAACTGGCCGGCGAGCGCGACGCCGTCCTGGAAGTTGTCCGCGACGGTTGGGTGGTCCCCTCGATCGACCGCCTCGAAGCCATAGTCCCACCAGGAGAGAAACGCGGGCCGGAGCTCCGGTGGAGTGCCCGTATCCTGCGTCGCGAACCATTGCCACGCGGCCGGATAGTAGTCGGTCGACTTCGGGATGCTGTATCCGAACGCCCCGAAGTAGAAGGGGCTGCCGCTGCTCGGATTGTAGCCGGGCCGGAGGAACGTGGGCAGGAGGTTCGCGACCTGCTGATCGTACTGCGCCTTGAGATCGAAGGGGATCGAGCGTCGACGGCCCACCATACGTTCGGCACGAGGACCAAGAAGACGATGCCGATCACCGCGAGGACATGGCGCGCCTTCACCGATTTCCGCACCGCGTTGCGCCAGCTCCCCGCTGCGAGAGAGCGGTAGGTCCGCCGCATCGTCGCGAAGTCCGCCCGTACCAGGACCTGGTCGATCGCGAAGCCGGCGGTCACCGCGAACGCAGGCGACGCGTCGAAGATGAACCGCGCGCCCGTGATCGCCATGAAGATCGCGACGAAGGCCCAGACGACGACCAGGCTGTATGCCGGATCCCGACGGCGCGGCACCTGCCAGAGCAGATATGCCATCGCGAGAAGGCTCATGCCGAACGTGAAGAGTCCGAAGGACAGGATCATCTGGGACATCCCGGGCGACTGGTCCTCCGCAATCGTTGTGACGACCTTCGACGGGATGAAGTACCCCGCCCCGCTGACCAAGGCGTCGAGAAGGCTCGGGTTCACGACGATGCCGACGCCCACGGCGACCCCCGCGGCGATGAGGGTGCCCGGGATCACCAGGGTCCACGGATAGTCGCGGGTCACGGTGAACGCGAAGCCCAGCACGAGCGCGGCGAGAAACAAGTACGCCGGAACGTCGAACCACACGCGGATCTGGACCCGCACGTAGTACCACTGGAACGCGAGGATCACCGGGAGGGCGAGCGCGATCGCGAACAGGATCCACGTGCCCATCGTGTCTTCGTTCCGGAAGCGAGCGAGGAATAGCTCGGCGGCGAACCAGGCGAGGAGGATCACCACGACGTACGCCCAGCCCTGCCACGCGAGGGCGATCACCGCGACGGACAGCCCGGAGAGACTCGCATAGAGGACGCTCGTTCGATTCTCCCGGAAGAACGCCCGCAGACCGGCGGTGATCGCCTTACCGTGGAACCAGCTCTCGACCCATCGGTGCCGGTTCATCGTCTTCAGGGCCCGGAGGAAAAAGAAGAACGTTGAGATGACGAAGAACAGGGTGAACGTGTCATGGTCCGCATCGGTCGCTGCACTCCGTTGCAGGTTCCCGACGCTGATCGCGAGGAGGAACGCGCTGATGAGGCCCGCCTTTCGCCCGAATGCTTCCTTGGCCAAGGCATACGTCGGGAAGACCGCGAGGGANCCGAAGAGAGCCGTGCTCAGCAGCCAAACGAACATCACCGAGTTCCAAGGGTCCCCGAAGAGAGGCGCAACGAGCCGCCCGACGAGGAGCGAGAACCACGGGAAGAGCGGCCCCCTCGGGTTCTGGAACGCGAGGGGATAATTCAGCATCGTATCCCGGCCGAGGTCCCGACCCGTTTGGAACGAATAGCAGAGGGCCCGGTCCCAATAGTACGAGTCGGACCCGCCGGAGAACCGCGGGGTGTAGATCCCGGAACAGTCCGCCGGGACCGGTTGAAAGGCGACTCCGTAGACGAAATAGACTCGCAGGAACAGCGCGAGCCCGAAGATCATCACGAGGACTGCGGCGGTCCGCCAGTGGGCGCGGAGCCAGCCTTTCCCATCGTCCAAGACTCGACATTCCTCCGGGAGGTTGCGCCCATGAGGGAACGCCTATATATCGCTTGTTCGGAAACGTCTCGACGGGCGCGGACCTCGCGANGAGCCGCGCCGGGAAGAGGCTTTTGGAACGGCGCTCGGACGCTCGTGCGCGCGATGGGCTTAAGGCGGACGCCGACCTTCCGGCGGCCGATGAAGCGAGANCTCATGGAGATCCTGTGCTGTCCCGTGTGCAAAGGGGACCTGGAGCTCCGCGTGGACGTCGAGAAAGACGAAATCCTGGAGGGCTCGCTCTTCTGTAAGCAGTGCAACCACCGGTACGAGATTAAGGACGGGATCCCCGACCTGTTGCCGCCGGATTTCAAGTGACCACTGAGGNTCCCGATTCTCGTCCGGCGCCGCCCTGCCGATCCGCGGTTTTCGACGAGAACCTCCCTCGCGGCCTCGCGCAGTGGCTCGTGCCCACTTGTAACCCTAACAGACTTATACGCGAGGTCTTCGTGCAACCGAACGGTCATCGCACGACCGATCGCAAGATGCGAAAAAGGGATATCGAAGGCAGGTTGGGGGTCGCCGGTTGAACGAGTCGCGATTGCTCCTACGGGCCACCGTGATTACGGCCGCGTTCGTCGCAGCGGACAGCCTGATCCTGTATTTCGGCACGGAGCCTACCTGGACCTTCGTCCATCGATGGGTTCTCATGGCCGCGGGCGTTGGATCGGGGATTGGCTGGGCGGCCCTGATGATGTGGCAGGGCCGGTCACGGAAGCGGATTTCCACAGAGCTTCAAATGAAATCCCCCTGAGCGCGGACGACGGCGACGCTATCCGTTGCACTCGCATACGCGTCGAGGGGTTCCCGATTCAGCGTGAGGAACTGTCCGCCCCATGTGAACTTCGAGAGGATCGTCCGGGCCTCCTCGCCGCGGCCGAAGATGACGAGCGCCGCAGCCAACGCTTCGACCGACGAGAGGACGAACGGCTTTCCGTAGTTCACGGGATTCGCCGCCAGGAGATACGGCAACGCGCGAGCCACCGCCTGGGGAACCGGAGGGAACGTTCCGCGTTTCCACGAGACGTCGACGATCGCGAGGCCGCGGCGTTCCGCTCGAGGTCCGTCCGCGGGCGACAGAGCCCGCTCCGCCTCGGGGGTCAGCAGGACGGCGCCCCGAGGCAAGGCCGACGGACGGGGGACGAACGTCATGAGGCCCAATCGCCCGAGCCGGCGGGACGTGCACTTCTTCGGGTCGCATTGTCCGGCGTGATACGCGACGAGGCGAATTATTCCCAACCGAGGCCCTCCTATGTTTTCGTGAACTCGGCGTAGAGCTGCAGCCCCAGCGGAAGGGGACGGGTGCCGAGGGTTGCAACCGAGCGCGACAAGGTCCGCGGGGTGACCTGCATGACGCGATCCGGGATCGGGATTCGGTATGTGTAGGCCCCCGCCATCCGCAGGCCGGCCTGCGCAGCGAGGCGCCCGAGCTCCTGCAACGTGAAGCCTTCGCGACGGTGCCGATCGGGATCGCNGGAAGAGCCGGCTGCCGTCGCGTGGTCGTGCAGGAGTTCCGGGTGCAAGGTCTCTTGAGTCAGCGACGCGGCGAGGCGCGCGACCGTGGAGTCGGGCAGAAACCGCAGNATCCGATAAGGCAGCGCTCCGGAGTTTGGCGTCGTCATGAAGAATCGTCCGGCAGGCCGCAGGACGCGGCGGGCTTCGGCTAACATCCGCCCGGGTTCGTCCAGATGCTCGAGGACTTCGGTGGCTGCGACCGCGTCGAACGACTCGTCCCGGAACGGCAAGGATTCGGCGTCGGCGCGGACGATCCGGACCCGAGCCGCAGCCTCCGGATCCCGCGTCGCTCTCCTCGCCCCCACCGACCGGACTCGCGACTCGAGGACATCCATCGCCACAAGGTCGAAGCCCGCACTCTCGGCCAATGTGAGGGAAAGCGCTCCATGGCCGCAACCGATGTCGAGCACGCGCGTCTGCTGCGCCCGACGAAAGCCCAGGATGCCCCTCGCGAGGAGCCGCTGCCGAGAGAAGTATTCCCACGTGACATAGTCAGATGGTTGGACGAGATCACGGAGGACGCGGTCGATTCGCTCGTACGCCGGGGTCCGAGAGTCCACGGATGACGCGGAAGCGACGCCTGCACCATATAGGTGTCGAAGCGCGAGGCGGTCGCGTGCCCCATCGGCACAAAGCCTATTCCGTCCGCCGGCCTTGCTTCCATGCCACCGTGATGATCGAACCTACTCTGATTCGTGATGAATGATGGGCGAGCTGAGTGGCCTCGATTTGTCAACGCGGCCACGGCGCGCGCCGATGTTTTAA
>JGI25386J43895_10000127_pt1 | contig 11894 bp, 11 predicted proteins | sample GraSoi013_1_40cm_2_FD_43895 | JGI IMG/M metagenome (IMG submission 43895) | reverse complement strand
GAGGTCTACGACCTGATCCACCAGGAGGTAGGGCGGGTGAACCGGAGCCTCGCCGAGGACGAGGCGCTGCGCGGGGCCCGGATCCGCAAGTTCCTGATCCTCCACAAGGAGCTGGATCCCGACGACGAGGAGATCACCCGGACGCGCAAGGTGCGACGCGGGTACATCGCCCAGAAGTACGCCGCCCTCATCGAGGCGCTCTACGGCGACTGCGAGCACTTGGAGGTGGAGGCGAAGGTGACCTACGAGGACGGCCGGACCGGCACGATCCGGGCCGACGTGAGGATTCGTGACGTCGCCGTGCCGGGGGACTCGGTGAGCCCGTGACGGGACCCGACGCGCGCCCGCTCCTCGAGGTAGCGGGCGTCAGCGTCCGCTTCGGCGCGCTCGTGGCGCTGAACCAGGTGAGCCTGGGGATCTGTCACGGCGAGATCCTGGCCATCATCGGTCCCAACGGCGCCGGCAAGACCACGCTGCTCAACGCGATCAGTGGCTTCTACCATCCGTACGAGGGACGGATCGTTTTCGACGGCAAGGACCGGACGCACCTCAAGCCGCCCGACGTCGCCGCGCTCGGCATCGCCCGCACCTTCCAGAACGTCGCTCTCTTCAAGGGTATGAGCGTGCTCGACAACCTCATGACGGGGCGGCTCCTCAAGATGAAGGGGAGCTTCCTGCTGGAGGCGCTCTACTGGGGCCCGGCCCGCCGTCAGGAGCTCGAGCACCGCGCGTTCGTCGAGCGCATCATCGACTTCCTCGAGATCCAGGCGATCCGCAAGACGGCCGCCGGCCGCCTGCCCTACGGGCTTGCAGAAGCGCGTCGAGCTGGGCCGCGCGCTCGCCGCCGAGCCCGAGCTCCTGCTGCTCGACGAGCCGATGGCCGGCATGAACGTCGAGGAGAAGGAGGACATGTGCCGCTTCATCCTCGACGTCAACGGCGAGTTCGGCACGACGATCGCGCTCATCGAGCACGACATGGGCGTGGTCATGGACATCTCCGATCGCGTCGCGGTCCTCGACTACGGGCGCAAGATCGCCGACGGCGCGCCCGAGCAGGTCCGCAAGGACCCGGCCGTCCGTGACGCCTACCTCGGCGTGAGCCATGACTGAGCTTCTCTACGGGATCGCCGTCGCCCCCTTCAAGGACATGGCGGGCTCGCCGGCCTTCTTCGCGGAGGTGCTCATCGGCGGCGTCTTCGCCGGGCTCATGTACTCGCTCGTGGCGCTCGGCTTCGTGCTCATCTTCAAGGCCTCGGGCGTGTTCAACTTCGCCCAGGGCGCGATGGTGCTGTTCGCGGCGCTCACGCTCGTCGGCCTCATAGAGCGCGGCGTGCCGGTCGCCCTGGCCCTCGTGCTGACGACCGCCGTGATGGTCGCACTCGCGTGGGTCATCGAGCGTGTCGTGCTCCGCCCGCTCGTCAACCAGGAGCACATCATCCTGTTCATGGCGACGATCGGGCTGACCTTCTTCCTCGAGGGCTTCGGCGAGATGGTCTGGGGCGCCAACGTCAAGAAGCTCGACATCGGCATCCCCGACCGCTCGTTCATCGTCGCCGGGGTCCAGATCAACCAGCTCGAGATGTTCGCCGCGCTGACGGCGGCCGTCCTCGTCGCGGTCCTCGGGGTCTTCTTCCAGCGCACCCGCGTCGGCCGGGCGCTCCGCGCCGTCGCCGACGACCATGAGGCCGCGCTCTCGATCGGCATCCCGCTCAAGACGATCTGGCTGATCGTCTGGTCCGTGGCGGGGATCGTCGCGATCGTCGCCGGGATCATGTGGGGGGCCAAGAGCGGCGTGCAGTTCAGCCTGTCGCTCGTCGCGCTCAAGGCGCTCCCCGTCCTGATCCTCGGCGGCTTCACCTCGGTGCCCGGCGCGGTCGTGGGGGGGCTGATCATCGGGGTGGGCGAGAAGGTGGGCGAGGTGTACTGGGGGCCGCTCGTCGGCGGCGCGATCGAGAACTGGTTCGCGTACGTGCTCGCGCTCGCGTTCCTCCTGGTCCGCCCGCAAGGACTCTTCGGGGAGAAGATCATTGAGAGGGTCTGAGGCGTGATCTACCGCGAAGCCGGCCAGTTCAAGACCAGCTACGCCAGCGACCAGGCGATCTTCCCGATCGCGCAGGACCGCTGGTTCGTCGGTCTCGCCACGCTCGCCGCGTTCGTCGTGCCGCCGCTGGCGGCCAGCGAGTACTGGCTCCAGGCGGTGCTGATCCCGCTCCTGATCTACTCGCTCGCGGCGATCGGGCTGAACCTCCTGACCGGCTACGCCGGACAGCTCTCGCTCGGCACCGGCGGCTTCATGGCCGTCGGAGCCTACGCGGCGTTCAAGCTGACGACCGCGTTCCCGTCGCTCAACATCATCGCCGTCTTCGTGCTCTCGGGGCTCGTCGCGGCGGGCGTCGGTCTCGTCTTCGGCATCCCGAGCCTCAGGATCAAGGGCTTCTACCTCGCCGTCGCGACGCTCGCGGCCCAGTTCTTCCTGGTGTGGCTCTTCAACAAGGTGCCGTGGTTCGTGAACTACGCCTCGTCGGGCACGATCACGGCACCGAACCGGACCGTGTTCGGGGTGATCGTCACCGGCCCGAACGCGACGGCGCCGGTGCGGTACGTGACGGCCCTCGCGCTGGTCGTCGTCTTCGCCCTCCTCGCCAAGAACCTGGTCCGCGGCCGGGTGGGCCGGTCGTGGATGGCGATCCGCGACCGGGACATCGCCGCGGAGATCATCGGGGTGCGGCCGCTCCGGACGAAGCTCCTCGCCTTCGGCATCAGCTCGTTCTACTGCGGGGTCGCCGGCGCGGAGCTCGTCTTCCTCTACTTCGGCAGCGCCGAGACGTTCGCCTTCGACATCACGCTGTCCTTCCTCGTCCTGTTCATGGTGATCATCGGCGGGCTCGGCTCGATCCTGGGATCGTTCCTCGGCGCGGCGTTCATCGTGCTGGTGCCGATCCTCCTGACGAACGCTCCCCAGTTCCTGGGCCTGCATTTGCCGGTCGCCCTGCAGAAACAGCTGGAGCTAATGGTGTTCGGTGGTCTCATCATCTTCTTCCTGATCGTGGAGCCGCGCGGGCTCGCGCGGCTCTGGCAGATCGCCAAGGAGAAACTGCGCCTGTGGCCCTTCCCCCACTAGGTGCGAGGAGGATTCCCATGAGCCTGAAGACGCTGTGGATCGGTGCGCTGGCGGCGGCGCTCATCGCCGGGCCGATGGCGGCGGCGGTACATGCCCAGCCCAAGGAGATGTTCGTCCCGCTCCTGGTCTACCGGACCGGACCCTTCGCCCCGAGCGGGATTCCGATCGCCAACGGGTTCGTCGACTACTTCACGCTCGTCAACGAGCGCGACGGCGGCGTCAACGGCGTCAAGCTCACCTGGGAGGAGTGCGAGACCCAGTACAAGACGGATCTCGGCGTCGAGTGCTACGAGAAGCTGAAGGGCAAGGGGCCGACCGGCGCGGCGCTGGTGAACCCGTACAGCACGGGCATCACCTACCAGCTCATCCCGAAGGCCGCGGTCGACAAGGTGCCGGTCTTCTCGATGGGCTACGGCATGACGGCGTCGGCGGACGGGCGCTGGTTCCCCTGGGTGTTCAACTTCCCGACGACCTACTGGAGCCAGGCCTCCGCCGTGATCCGGTACATGGCCCAGCAGGAGGGCGGGACCGAGAAGCTCCGGGGAAAGAAGATCGTCCACATCTTCCACAACAGTCCGTACGGCAAGGAGGCCAACCCGACGCTGGAGGAGCTCAGCCGTCGTCTCGGCTTCGAGCTGACGCTGCTCGCCGTGGACAGCCCCGGTCAGGAGCAGAAGGCCACGTGGCTCCAGGTCCGGCGCATCAATCCCAACTGGATCTTCCTGTCGGGCTGGGGCGTCATGAACCAGGTGGCGGTGAAGGAGGCGGCCGGGATCGGGTTCCCGATGGACCACTTCATCGGGAACTGGTGGTCGGCGAGCGACGCCGACGTGATCCCCGCGGGCGAGGGCGCCAAGGGCTACAAGGGCGCGACGTTCCACGCGCCGGGCACCGGCTTCAAGGTGCACGCGGACCTCTTCAAGTTCGTTTACGACAAGGGCAAAGGCGCCGGCAAGAAGGAGGGTGTCGGCGAGGTGCTCTATAACCGCGGCGTGGTGAACGCGATGCTCTCCGTCGAGGCGATCCGGACGGCGATGACGAAGCACGGCAACAAGCCCCTCACCGGCGCCGAGGTGCGCTGGGGGTTCGAGAACCTGAACCTCACCGAGCCGCGGCTCGAGCAGCTCGGCATGAAGGGCTTCACCCATCCCGTCAAGGTGACCTGCGAGGATCACGAGGGCGCCGGCCCGGTGATGTTCGAGCAGTGGGACGGCAAGAAGTGGAACATCGTGTCCGACTGGATCCCCGTGATGCGCGACGTGGTCCGGCCGAAGCTCGAGGCCGCGGCGGTCGAAGAGGGCAAGAAGCTCAGCTACACTGAGCGGGACTGCGCCAAGGAGAAGTAGGCGAGCGTGAGCGCCGTGCGCGACGACCCCCGGCCCCTGCTGTCGGTGAACAACATCGAGGTGATCTACGACCACGTGATCCTCGTGTTGAAGGGGGTCTCGCTGCGGGTCCCCGCGGGGGGCATCGTCGCCCTCCTCGGGGCCAACGGCGCCGGCAAGAGCACGACTCTGAAGGCGATCTCCGGGCTGCTCCGGACCGAGCGCGGCGACGTCACCAAGGGCACGATCGAGTGGGAGGGGCAGCCGATCCATCGGAAGGACCCGGCCGAGGTCGTCACGCGAGGAATCGTCCAGGTCATGGAGGGCCGGCACGTCTTCGAGCACCTGACCGTGGAGGAGAATCTCCTCACCGGCGGCTACACGCGGAAGAACGGCCACGCGGCGAAGCAGGACCTCGCGCTCGTGTATCGCTACTTTCCCCGGCTGGCGGAGCGACGCCTGGTCCGCGCCGGCTACGTCTCGGGCGGCGAGCAGCAAATGGTGGCGATCGGCCGCGCGCTCATGGCGCGGCCCAGGCTCATGCTGCTCGACGAGCCCTCGATGGGGCTCGCGCCGATGCTGGTGCACGAGATCTTCGAGATCGTGAGCCGGATGAACCGCGAGGCGGGGGTGGCCGTCCTGCTCGCCGAGCAGAACGCCACGATGGCGCTCCGGTTCGCGCAGTACGGGTACGTGATGGAGAACGGGCGCATCGTCCTCGACGGCGACGCCCGGACGATCGGCGAGAACGAGGATATCAAGGAGTTCTACCTCGGGCTCTCCGGCGTCGGGCAGCGGAAGAGCTATCGCGACGTGAAGCATTACCGCCGGCGCAAGCGGTGGCTGTCATGAATACTCGGAGGGGGGCGTAGCCCCCTCCGGGCATATGAGCGCGCTCGTCGAGATTCGCGGGGTCTCGAAGGCGTTCGGCGGGGTCCAGGCCGTGACGAAGGTGAGCCTCGATGTCCAGAAGGGCGAGATCTTCTCGGTGATCGGGCCCAACGGCGCCGGCAAGACGACCGTGCTCAACATGATCAGCGGCTTCTACCACCCCGACGCGGGCCGGATCGTCGTCGAGGGCACGGACATCTCGAGCTTCGCGGCGAGCCGCGTCGCGGCGCTCGGCTTCGCGCGCACCTTCCAGAACATCGCCCTGTTCAAGGGCATGACCGTGCTCGACAACCTGATGCTGGGCCGCCACGTCCACATGAAGGCCGGCGTGCTCAAGTCGTTCNTCTACTGGGGGCTGGCGCAGAAGGAGGAGGTCGCCCACCGCAGGCGNGTCGAGGACATCATCGACTTCCTCAAGATCCAGGACCTCCGCCGCCGACCGACGGGCTCGCTCGCGTACGGGCTGCAGAAGCGCGTCGAGCTCGGCCGGGCGCTCGCGCTCGACCCGAGAGTGCTCCTGCTCGACGAGCCGATGGGTGGCTGCAACCACGAGGAGAAAGAGGACATGGCGCGCTTCATCCTCGACGTCAACGAGGAGTGGGGGACGACCATCGTCCTCATCGAGCACGACATGGGCGTGGTCATGGACATCTCGGACCGCATCGCGGTCCTCGACATGGGCGCGAAGATCGCCGACGGCACGCCGGACGACGTGCGGGCCGATCCGCGGGTGATCAAGGCGTACCTCGGTGAGACCAAGGGCTCGCCCGACGGAGGGGAACGTGGCTGAGCTGGTGACGCTCCCGCGCCTCCTGGGGAAGAACGCCCGCGACCTGCGCGGGCGCCCGGCCATCCGCGAGAAGGACCGTGGGATCTGGCAGACATGGACGTGGGGACAGTACCACGCCGAAGTGCGGGCCTTCGCGCTCGGGCTCGCGGCGCTCGGCTTCGCGCGGGGCGAGCGCCTCTCGGTGATCGGCGACAACCGGCCGCGCCTCTACTGGGCCCAGGTCGCCGCGCAGGCGCTCGGCGGCGTCTCCGTGCCGGTCTACCAGGACTCGATCGCCAAGGAGCTCGCCTTCGTCTGGACCCACGCGGAGTGCGCCGTGATCGTCGCCGAGGACCAGGAGCAGGTGGACAAGGTCCTGGCGCTCCGGGACGAGCTGTCCGGGCTTCGCCTCGTCGTCTACGACGACCCGCGCGGCATGCTGCACTACCGTTACGACTGGCTCAAGTCGTTCGAGGAGGTCCAGGAGCTCGGCCGGAAGTTCGGCGCGGAGCACCCGGGCCGCTTCGAGGCCGAAGTCGAGCAGGGTCGACCCGACGATGTCGCGTTCATCTGCTACACCTCGGGGACGACGGGAAACCCGAAGGGCGCGATGCTCACCCATGCCAACGCGGTCGTGACGGCCCGCATCGCCGCAGGGGCCGAGGAGTTTCGCGTCGACGACGACTACCTCGCGTATCTGCCGATGGCGTGGGTGGGCGACGCGTTCTACACGCTCATCATGAGCCTCTACGTCGGGTTCGCGTGCAACTGCCCCGAGAGCCCCGAGACGGTCCAGCGCGACCTGCGTGAGCTCGGACCGACACTCGTGCTCGCGCCGCCCCGCATCTGGGAAAACATCCTGACCGGGGTGCAGGTCAAGGCGGCCGATGCCCCGTGGCTCAAGCGCCGGGTCTTCGAGGCCTTCCGGGCCGCGGCCGAGCGCGCCGAGATCCTCCGCGGCGACGGCAAGCCCGTGCCGCTCGGACTGCGTCTGGCCGTGGCCCTCGGCGAGGTCTTCGTCTACGGGCCGGTCCGCGACCAGCTCGGCCTGCGGCGCGCGCGCTGGGCGCTGACGGGCGGCGCGCCGCTCGGGCCCGACACGTTCCGGTTCTTTCGATCGATCGGCGTGAATCTCAAGCAGGTGTACGGCTCCACCGAGACGACCGGTCTCGTCTCGCTCCAGCCGAGCACCGAGGCCAACCCGACGACGGCCGGGCGCCCGTGCCCGGGCATCGACGTCCGGATCGCCGAGCGCGGCGAAGTGCTCGTGCGGGGCGCCGGGATCTTCAAGGGCTATCTCAAGAACGAGGCGGCCACCCGCGAGGTCATCGACGGGGAGGGTTGGTTCCACACGGGCGACGCCGGCTTCGTCGACCCGCGCGGGCACCTCGTCATCATCGANCGGGCCAAGGACGTCGGCGCGCTGGCCGACGGGACGCCGTTCGCTCCCCAGTTCATCGAGAACAAGCTCAAGTTCAGCCCCTACGTCCGCGAGGCGGTCGCGTTCGGCGGTGAGCGCGCGTTCGTCGCGGCGATGATCGCGATCGACCCGAACACCGTGGGCAACTGGGCGGAGCGGCGCGGGCTCCCGTACACGAGCTACACGGACCTCTCCCAGAAGCCCGAGGTGCGCGCGCTGATCCGGGAGGAGATCCGTAAGTGCAACGCCACGCTGCCGGACGCGACCAGAGTCCGGCGGTTCCTGCTGCTCACCAAAGACCTCGACGCCGACGACGCCGAAGTCACCCGCACCCGAAAGGTCCGCCGGCGGTACGTCGCGGAGAAGTACGCGGCCGTCGTCGACGCCTTCTACTCGGGCGGGGACGCGGTCGAGCTGACGACCATGATCACCTACGAGGATGGCCGGCAGGCCGCGCTCCGGTCGCGCGTACGCGTGGAGGACGTCGAAGGGGCGGTCGCGCATGCTTGAGGTCGACGGGCGGTTCTTCGTGCTCCTGATGTCCAACGGGATCCTCATCGGGCTCATGTACTCGCTGATCGCGCTCGGGTTCGTCCTCGTCTACAAGGCGACCGACGCGATTAACTTCGCCCAGGGTGAGTTCGTCATGATCGCGGGCTTCGTCGTCGCCGTCTGCCTGGTCGCCTACGGCGCCCCGCTCTGGCTCGCGGTGTCCGCGGGCCTCCTGGGGATGGTCGGGTTCGGATTCGGGCTCGAACGCGTGATGCTTCGGCGCCTCATCGGGCGGCCCATCATCGCCGTCGTCATGGCGACGATCGGTCTCGCCGCCATCCTGCGCGGCGTGGGCCCGCTCACGTGGGGGGCGGAGACGAAGCCGCTGGCGCTNCCGATCAGCGACGAGCCGTTCATCGTCGGCCCCCTGTTCATCCCGCCGATCCAGCTCCTCGGCGCGTCGGTCAGCCTCGTCTTCCTCGGGGTCTTCGGCTGGTTCTTCCTGAAGTCGCGCAAGGGGATCGCGATGCGCGCGGTCGCCGACAGCCAGCAAGTGGCGATGGCGATGGGGATCAACGTCGAGCGGTACTTCGCGCTCGCGTGGGCGATGACGGGGGTCGTCTCGGCCCTGGGCGGGGTGATCTGGGGCAGCATGCTCGGCGTCGATGTGCATCTCTCGCTCGTGGGCTTCAAGGTCTTCCCGGTCGTGATCCTGGGCGGGCTCGACTCGATCCCGGGGGCGATCCTCGGTGGGCTGATCGTCGGCGTCGTGGAGAACGTGGCCGCGGGCTACGTTGATCCGTACGTCGGCGGCGGGACGAAGGACTTCGCGCCGTACGTCCTGATGATCCTGGCGCTGATGATTCGGCCCTACGGCATCTTCGGCAAGAAGATCATCGAACGCGTATGATGCGACGCCGACTGACTTCGCCTGACTTCGTTCTCGGTCGTCGCCGATCCTCACGTACAACCGCGTACGCTCCGGTCGGCTCCTCCCTCGCGCCTCGTCATGCTCGTCATTCGGCGTCGCACAGGCGTCGTCCGGATGCGGGCGCGTGCCGCGTGGTCGATCCACCCTCCACCCCCCGGGACCCCCGCGGGCCGAGCCCGTGGAGTCGGTCATGATCCACCGCGAGTGTGGGGTGCTCAAGACAACGTACGAGGCCGACATGGCCCTGTATCCCTTGCCCATCGCCCGCTGGACGGTCGCGGCGCTTGCCGTCCTCTTTCTCCTCGTGCTGCCGTTCAGCGTTCACGAGTACTACCTGTCGATCGTCAACCTGGTCGCGATCGCCGTCGTCGGCGCGCTCGGGCTCAACATCCTCGTCGGGTACACGGGCCAGATCTCCATCGGCCACGGGGCCTTCATGTCGGTCGGGGCCTACACGGCCGCGAACTTCGCGGTCCGTCTCGGCGCGCCGTTCTGGCTCGCGCTGCCGCTCGGCGGCGTCATGGCCGCCATCATCGGCGCGATCGTCGGCATCCCCTCGCTGCGGATCAAGGGGCTCTACCTGGCGATCGCCACGCTCGCGGGCCAGCTCATCATCGAGTGGACCATCAACCACGTCACGTGGATCTCGGGCGGCGTCCAGGCGTCGATCGAGATGCCGCGACCGTCGTTCCTCGGCCTGACGATCGCGTCGCAGCGCGAGATGTACTTCTTCCTGATGTTCTTCGTCGTGGCGGCACTCGTCGGGACCCTGAACCTGATGCGGAGCCGGATCGGCCGGGCGTTCATCGCGATCCGCGACCACGACATCGCCGCCGAGATCATCGGGATCAACATCTTCCGCTACAAGCTCCTGGCGTTCGCGATCTCGTCGTTCTACGCGGGCGTGACCGGCGTCCTCTACACGTACTACCTCGGGATCGCGAACTACGAGCAGTTCCAGATCACGGTCTCGATCGACTACCTGGCGATGATCATCATCGGCGGCCTGGGCTCGGTGCTCGGCTCGGTCTTCGGCGCGATCTTCGTGACGCTGCTGCCGATCGCCATCCGATACGCGATGGAGGCACTCGGCGGCCTCGTGTTCTCCCAGGCGTCGGTCCTCAACATCATCCCGAACCTCCGCCTCATCCTCTTCGGAGCGCTGATCATCTTCTTTCTGGTCGTCGAGCCCGAGGGGCTCAACCGTCTCTGGCGGAACATCCGGAACTACTTCCGTGTCTGGCCCTTCGCGTACTGAGCGCGTGGGTAAAAGGAGACAAGCGATGCGACGGAGCTTCCCGCGGTTGATCGGAGCGGCGGTGGCCGTCTGGACGACGCTCGCGAGCGTGGCCTCCGCGACGGCGAGTCACGAGATCGTCATGGGCTTCCTGTGCGACCGGACCGGGGCGACGCAGACGGTCGGCGTCAACATGTGCCCGGGCGCTCAGGACTACGTCCGCCTCGTCAACGCCAAGGGCGGCGTCGAGGGGCACAAGATCAGGCTGATCGAGATCGATCACGAGTACAAGGTGCCGCCCGCGGTGGAGGCGTACGAGCGCTACAAGAAGGAGGGCGCCGTGGTGATCGCCGTCTACGGCACGCCGATCGTCTACGCCTTGACGCAGCGGCTGACGGAGGATCGGATCCCGGGCACGACGCCCGGCTTCGGTCGCGGCGACGCCACGGACGGGACCCGCTACCCGTACATCTTCCCGATCGCGGCCACCTACTGGTCGCAGGGCGCGGCGGCCGTGGACTTCGCGCGGAAGCAACTCGGCGGCCTCAAGGGCAAGAAAATCGCCTACATCTTCTACGACAACCCGGCGGGCCGCGAGCCCATTCCGGTGATCGAAGATCTGTCGGCGCAGGAGGGGTTCCAGCTCAAGACGTTCGCCGTCCCGCCGCCCGGCGTGGAGATGGGCGCCCAGGTGCTGGACATCGCCCAGCGTTACCACGCGGACTTCGTCATCGCCCACCTGTTCGGCCGGTCGCCGTCGGTGTCGATCAAGGAGTTCAAGCGCGTGGGGTATCCGCTCCGCAAGGTCGTGTCGTTCGTGTGGGGCTCGGCCGAGGCGGATGTCGAGGCCGCGGGCGGCTGGTCCGCGGCCGAGGGCTACCACGTCATGCAGTTCGCGGGCGTGGGGACGGACTACCCCGTCCTGAACGAGATCCGTGAGATGTACAAGAAGGAGGGCAAGCCGGCGCCGAAGGAGATGGCGTCGACGGTCTACTACAACCGCGGCGTCGTGTGGGCGGCCGTCCAGGTCGAGGCGGTGCGGAACGCGCTCAAGGCCAAGCCCGACGGGAGGATCACCGGCGAGGACGTGAAGAAAGGGTTCGAGAAGATCGCGAGCTTCACGCTGGGCGGACTCGTGCCGCCGCTCAAGATCACGCCGAATGACCACGAGGGCGGCGGGCTGGTCCAGATCTATCAGGTCAAGGGCGGGCAGTTCGTGAAGGTGACCGACTGGTTCAGCGCCTACAACGATGTGGTCGGCAAGCACATCAAGGCGGCGAGCGCGAAGAAGTAGCCGCCGGCACGCTCGGCGGCCCCAATCGCGTCGACGCTTGAGGAGGATGGCCATGCAGCGACATGTGGGGATCTTCATGACGGTGGTGGTCCTCGCCCTGACACTCACGGGTGTGGGATCCGTCCAGGCGAGCCACGACATCGTCCTCGGCTTCCAGTGCGACCGGACGGGGGCGACCCAGACGGTCGGCGTCGTGATCTGTCCCGGGTACCACGACTACATCAACCTCGTGAACGCGCAGGGCGGCGTGATGGGGCACAGGCTCCGGGTCGACGAAGTCGATCACGAGTACAAGGTGCCGCCGGCCATCGAGTCGTACGAGCGCTTCAAGAAGGCGGGGGCGGTCGTCATCGGCGTCTACGGCACCCCGCAGATCTACGCGCTGACCCAGAAGCTGACGGAGGACCGGATCCC